>JACCDZ010144164.1_pt1 | contig 18546 bp, 15 predicted proteins | sample 7449551 | NCBI WGS metagenome assembly JACCDZ01 (sample SAMN15323452, study PRJNA562643) | freshwater metagenome | isolation source: river surface water | place: USA:Blue River Watershed | collected 2017-08-18
TGTGTTTCAGAATTTTCTGCATCTGCATCAGTTAATTTGCTGTGAAAATATTTTGGATATTCTCTTTTACGGTAAGCTTCAGCTATTGTAATTGTTACACTTCTTGAACTTCTTCTAATTTGATCTGTTAAAGAATAAGTTTCTTCTTTTGGAAAACTTTTTGATATTTCAAAAACTTCCATTGCAACATCAAATCCTTTTTTATAAGCTAATAAATCTTGAAATCTCATATTGTTTATTTACACGATATTATACTGAACACTAAAAACTGAACACTGAGCACTATTTTTTAACTCTCGATTCATTCTGTTTTACAAAAGCATCCCAACCCGAATAACTTTTTTCGCCAACTACTTTTCCAGAATTGAAAAAATGACAAACGGCTGCTGCTAAACCATCGGTGGAATCTAGATTTTTGGGTAATTCTTTCAAACCTAACAATTGTTGGAGCATTTTAGCTACTTGTTCTTTACTAGCGTTTCCGTTTCCGGTGATGGCCATTTTGATTTTTTTGGGTTCGTATTCTGTAATAGGAATGTCTCTGGAAAGTCCAGCTGCCATGGCAACGCCTTGTGCTCTTCCTAATTTTAACATCGATTGTACGTTTTTTCCAAAGAAAGGTGCTTCAATGGCAATTTCATCTGGATTATGCGTGTCGATTAATTCAATAGTGCGTTCAAAAATGACTTTTAATTTCTGATAATGGTTGTCGTATTTGGACAAAATGAGTTCGTTCAACTGCAGAAATTCCATTTTCTTGTTGACTACTTTGATTAATCCAAAACCCATTATCGTAGTTCCTGGGTCAATTCCTAATATGATGCGTTCGTTTGCCAATTATTTTGTTTCAAGTTTCAAGTTTCAAGTTCAAAGTTTTCGTTTCTTTGCAACATGATTTCAATTCCTCACAAAGCTAAACAATTCCTTGTTTTTACCATCAAATTTTTGATTGTAATTGGTGCGTTTTATTTTATTTATGACCAAATTGCAGGAAATTCAAAGTTAGAATGGAGTAAATTCAAGACTTTAGTTTTGGAAAAAACTTCTGTCCTAACTATTATTTTCATTTTATTATTTAGTGTTGCCAATCGTTATTTTGAAATTTTAAAATGGAAGAATTTGGTTGCTTTTATCAAACCTATTTCGGTTGGAGAAGCAAGTAAACAAGTTTTAGGCGCTTTAACATTAGGTGTATTTACTCCAGTTGGAATTGGAGAGTACGCTGGAAAAGCTTTATATTTTCCAAAAAAACAAACTAAAAAAATTATCTTTTTAAATTTAGTTTGCAATGGAATTCAAAGTTTTTCAACTGTTATCTTTGGAATAATTGGCTTAATCTATCTGAAATATTATTTTTTGGCATCAGGATCAATTCTATTGGTAGTAATTTTAACATTATTTCTATATTTCTCAAGAGAGATAAAAATCAAGAACTATACTTTTCAAGATTTAATACATCGTCTTAATGAAATTCCAAAATATATTCATCGTAAGAATTTTGTTTTGGCTTTTTGTAGATATGTAATTTTTTCTCATCAATATTATGTTTTATTTTTAGTATTTGAGGTTGACCTACCCTATTTAACTTTGATATCAACAATTTCTATCGTTTATTTTTTATCATCTGTCGTACCGAGTTTTCAATTTTTGGATTTTGCTGTAAAAGGAAGTGTGGCGATGTTTTTCTTTGGAAAATATGGTGTTAACGAATGGATTGTGATTTTCATTAGTACCTTAATGTGGTTTTTAAACGTAGTTTTACCCGTCGTAATTGGAAGTTATTACGTGATGCGATTTAAGTTGAATGACAAAAAAGCATAACCGATTTCTTTGTGTAAAAACGAAGTTTTCTTTGCCTTCTCAATATTTTTTCACACTTTTACTATGTTTCTATGTGTTTTAAAATTTAACACCATGATATTCTTTTAATTATGTTAGAATTAATTCTCGGAACTGTTTTTCTCATTTACCTCCTGTTCATCGGGCAACTGATTTATGGATTTAACCGAATGAAACGTTTTTCGAAGACAGAATTCACTCCAAAAACATCTTTTACCATTGTAGTGCCGTTCCGTAATGAAAAAGAAAACCTTCCGAATTTATTGCATTCGATTTCATTATTGCATTATCCGAAGGAATTAGTGGAAGTGATTTTGGTGGATGATGAATCTGAAGAAGTGTTCAGTGTTCAGCATTCAGTGTTCAGTTTGAAAGTAATTAAGAACGAAAGAAAATCAAATTCACCTAAAAAAGATGCGATTAAAACTGCGATTGAAATTGCTAAACACGATTGGATTATTACTACCGATGCGGATTGTTTGGTTCAGAAAGATTGGTTGACGATATACGACCAATATATTCAGGAAAATGAAGTTGAAATGGTAGCTTCTGGCGTTTGTTATGTTCCAAAAAAAGACTTTTTATCCGCTTTTCAGAATTTAGATTTCTTGAGTTTACAAGGCGCTACGATTGGAAGTTTTGGAATCAACAAACCTTTTATGTGTAATGGTGCTAATTTTGCTTATTCCAAACAATTTTTCAAGGAATTGAATGGATTTCAAGGAAATGAAACCATTTCCAGCGGAGACGATGTTTTTTTATTGCAAAAAGCGGTTTTAGTTGCTCCAGAGAAAGTTGGGTTTTTATTGGCTAAAGAAAGTATTGTCGCTACAAAACCTGTTACAACTTGGTCTGAATTGTTTCAACAACGGGTTCGCTGGGCTTCGAAAAGTACGGGTTACTCTTCCGTTTATGGTAAATTGTTAGCACTTGTTGTTTTTGGTGGGAACTTGACTTGGATATTGAGCTTTTTACTTTGGTTAATTGGATTTTTAGACCAAAATATTTTTATGCTTTTTGTTGCTTTGAAATTCCTAATCGATTTTATTTTGATTTACAAAACGGCAAGTTTTTTCGAATCGAAATTACAATATGTGTTGGCGAGTAGTTTGTTGTATCCGTTTTTTAGTGTTTCGGTGGCGGTGTATTCGTTGTTTGGGAAATATAGTTGGAAAGGGAGAAACTTTAAAAAATAATAAGTTCGCAATTACGAAATGTAGCATAGTTTTTGGAACACAGATTTAATAAATTTTGAGAAATTAATAAATCTCGACTCCGCTCGATTTGACAAAATAATAAAAATTAGCAAGAATTGTTTTAAACATATAAGTCAGGTAAGTTTTTTTGAAGTGCACATTTTTACGAATTAAGTTCATATAAGATTTTGAAAATTATTGAAATTTCTTAAATCTGTGTTCCTAACTTGAACTTGATTTTGTCCTTGCTTATTTCTCCATTTTGATAATTACTGGAAGCACAAATTGTGTTTTTACTTTTACGCCTCTTTTTATTGCGGGCTCTACTTTTGGAAAATCGGATAATCTTGACATTAAAATGCTATCGATTTTGGTTTTATCTGCTAAAGCAATACTGTCGTTAGTATATTGTGTTTCAAATTGTAAACTAGAATCAGTATTTATTGTAATTTTCACGTTGATGGTATCGATTTCTGGATATTCAATTCGTAATGTATCAATCCCAATTCTTTCCTGAATGGTTTGTGCCATATAATCGAAGAAACATTGTTTTTTTATTGCTGCATCCTTAATCGTATCGCATTGCAAAACCGATGGAAATTCATCCACTTCGTCCCAATTGATTTTTTTAAGTTCTTGCTTTAATAATTCCTTCTCATCTGGTACTTTTTTTTCAAAGTATTGGCAAGATTGAATAGCTAAAAGCAAAAAAAGTAGTTGAATTGTTTTTTTCATATTATTCTTCCATCTGAAACATTACAGGAATTGCATAAGAAATAGTAACTGGTTTTCCATCACAATTAGCAGGAATGGCTTTTGGCAACGATTTAATAATGCGAACTGCCTCTTCTTCTAAAATTAGACCATTTTTTGGACCTATGACATCTTTAATTTGTGGGGTTCCTTCTTTATCAATTAGAAAATAAACCATCACTCTTCCTTGCAATTCGTGATCCATTGCAAATTCAGGATATATAAATTTATTATAAATATGCTTTCTTACGTAATCATTAAATGACACTTGTTCTTCAAGTCCTGTAGTCAGATTTTTTACTTTATAGTATGGTAATTCTTGAGAAGTACATTTTGTAAAACCTAAATCATCTTCTTTTACAACTGTGGTTATAATTTTAGATTTCTCAATAGAATCGGCTTGTTTTTTTTGTTGTTTGACAATTTTACTTTCCTGAACACGAACCAAATAAGCATCCCACTCTATTTTTTTTTGCTCGTCTGATTCTTTTTTTAGCCTTGCCAATTCTTTCAAACGATCTTGGGTTGACAAATTTTTGTCTTGAGCAACAGCCGTGTTAACCACTAAAAAAGAAATAAAAAGTAAAAAAACAAATCTCATAGCAATCAATTAAGTAAAATGTATGAAACAAAGTTATAAATTTGTTAGACAATAACTAAAAATCTTATGGAATACTTTTTACTGATTTTGGGTTTACTTTTGATGCTAGTGGGAATTATTGGCAGTTTTTTACCTGCTTTACCAGGACCGCCTATTAGTTGGGTTGGGATTTTATTGCTTTATTTTTGCCCTAGAATGGAAACTAATTATTGGTTGCTAGGCATTACATTAGTAATTGCGATAGTAATTGGCGTATTAGATTATGTGATTCCAGCAAAAGGCACGAAGTATTTTGGCGGCAGTAAATATGGGATTTGGGGAACGAATATAGGTTTGGTCGTTGGCTTATTCTTTCCTCCTTTTGGATTTTTAATTGGACCTTTTTTAGGTGCCTTGATAGGCGAACTTATTTACAATTCCAACGAAGGAAAACGCGCTTTTAAAGCAGCATTAGGCTCGCTTTTAGGTTTCTTAGCAGGAACGTTTATTAAGTTTTTAGTGAGTTTACTATTCTTAGGCGTTTTCTTTGTTGTAGTTTGGCAGAACAGAGAGGTTTGGTTTTGATAAATATTATTTAAGATTTGCAAAGTCTCCCGACTTGGAGCTAATTTGTAAAATCAATTTTATCAAATATAAGTTATCTCAATTCTATTTAATAAAAAGCTGAAATATTAAACTTTACTTTTATTTATTTCAACTCAAAGTCTTCCGGCTTTGGGTTGCGAAGGGAAATAAATATTTCATACCTTAATTTTTTAGAGTATATTTTTCATTAAATTCTACTAACTTTTCAGCATTAATTTTATAATTAATGTATTTGTCAGCTAAATAATCATCTGCATACTCCATAATTTCCAATTTTTTTAATACACCAGAAAGTGAAGCCATGTGAAAATGATTACAATATTCTACAGCATTAAACTTACCACATTTTGAATTGAAAAGTTTGTAAAACTTTGTTTCAAATTCATCATGTTTTACATAATCAGATAGATCAAAGAAAAATCTATTTTCTCCTGTGATATCATACTTATAATTGTCTAATAATTCAAGGTTATTGTTTAAGAAGAAAAGTTTAAAACTTTTAACTGTATCCGTATATTGTAACAACCATAAAAGAATAGCAGCCTCATCTTGTAAATCCAATTTTTCATAAGACTTTAAACCACACTCCACATCATACATTGCTTCATTTAAAACAACAATTTCAGAACAAAACAGTCTAATATTACTAACACTTTTATTAACCAAACAATTTCCTGGATTTCTATCAATCTTAGTTCTCCAGTAGTTAAATTCATTAATGCTTGGTAAATAATCATCTGTTGGGTACAATTCTTTTATGCATTCTTCAGCTATATTATACTTCTTTTGTTCCCAATTTGTATCTATATAATCATTTAATAACAAACGTGTTTCTAAAAGAGGTGATTCAAAATCATAATTAAAACATTCCGCAATTTGGTATATCCTTTCTTTGTCATCTTCTAACATAAATGCCATGTAATATTTGAATTTAGAAGAAGTAAAAATCACAACATCTTTATTGCAATTACAGCAACTAGTTGAGATACATTTAGCACCATACACATCAAATGAATCTTCACCTAATGCTTTTAAATAATTAAAAATTTTAGAGATAGCTGCTACAAATTCTTGTTTAGAAACTCCACAAAACTTGCGGTCTACTTCTAATATCAAATTTATTCTTTGAATATCCATGGCACAGAAACTTTCTCTGAATTCATTGGATATGGGGTAAAAGGGAACTATCATTTTTTTTAGTTTTTGTTTAAAAAAATAAGTCAAATAAATTTAATAAAATGATAACTTTAAGGTAAATAAACAAATTATTAATTTAAATATTTTAGGAAATTAATTAATATAAATATCAGATTATTTCACTCTTTTGAGATTAGACTTTACTATAATTTTAAAAACAAATCTCATTTAAGTTTTTAATAACTGCATCGATACGAAAATCATTTTTATAATAAATCCAATCACTTAGAAAACAACTATCTACTAGTTCTTTTCTAATTTTTTGTTTATATTTTGGTTCAATAATGAAATGATGAAAACAATTCTTAAATTTATCTTGTTTAAATAGAGGCGTTTTTCCATTTTCAATTGATTGCACAAAAAATCTCCCATATTGTCTTATCATTCTTTTTTCTCCCAAAAAAACATCGTCATTTTGAAATATTACAGGATTAATCATAAAACTATCAATACATTCAAAAGGATGTTTATGAAAAATTTTATCAAATTTGTTTTCATTTATTTTTATTTCCTCAGGACAATTAAAAATCCAGAAATGGCCTTCTTCATCATCATACTTACATTCATTAACTGCAAAAAATAATGCAACTTTCATATCAACAGTGAAGTCTATCAATCTAGTTTTTAATTTTAGATGCTGGGCCTGACACAACCAATACCATTCATTATAATACTTCAGTTCGCTAGTATATGGATTATTGACTATAATTTCTTTTGTACTTATTTTTCTACTAAATAATTTAAAAATTTCTTCTTCCTTTTTTTTAATTTGATTTATTGAAAAATCATTTCTATTTATTCCACTCATAATTGGAGTTTCATATTTTTTTGATTCTCCTCTATAGAATTGAATACTTCCAGGATTTTTTTTGTATTGCTCTAATTCTTTTAATGATTTTATTAATATTTTTTTCATATTGTAAAAGTGATTTTTTAGCAGTCATATATGGTATCGCTTTTATTTATCAGTGTTTGCTTGCGCAAACTTTTTGTTAATGGCGATTTCATATAATATTATGTTCTTTAAAAAATCAATATGACAAATTAGTTTTTTCATTTTGATTACTCATATCAAAAACCAATTCAATTATTTCATCATTAATATATAGTCTAATTATTTCCCAGATAAGTAATTTTTCACAATCATAAAAAACTTTTTTTTCAATTAATTTGTTTGCATATTTATGTATAAAATTCAAAGACCAAGGCAAAGATTTATTTTCTGATAGATTATTCCAATTCCATTTATCTTCATATTTCTCAATCAATTCTAAAGACCACATTATAGATTCATTCGTAGACAAGTAACTCCAATTATTTACTCTGTTAGAAGACCAAGATTCACTAATTTCTAATTCTTCCCATTTTTCTTCATGCTTTTCTATAAATTCAATAGACCAAGGTAATGCGTTATTTAATGCTAACAGTGACCAATCCCAATCGATTGTACAAGAAGTAGTATCGCTTAATTTTATTTTTTTTTCTTTATATTTTTCGATCAGTTCATCAGACCACGGCAAAGCTTTGTTATGAGATAAAGAATTAAATTTCCATTTATCTTCAAATCTTTCAATCAATTCTATAGACCATGTCAAATCTTCTTTCAATGATAGATGATGCCAATTCCAATTAGTTTCATATTTTTCTATAAATTCAATAGACCATGGCAAAGATTTATTATCTGACAAACCTCCTTCACCTCTAGACAAAGGTGGGTCAATCCATCTCCATTTCCATTTTTCAATATATTTATCAATCAACTCAACAGACCATGGCAAAGCTTCATTATGTGATAAATCATTCCAATTCCATTTATCTTTATATTTTTCTATAAATTCAATAGACCATGGCAGGGATTTATTTTGTGATAATTTCCACCAATCCCATATAGCCTTATATTTTTCAATCAATTCAATAGACCATTCCATAGATTCATTCTGTGACAAACCTATCCAAGATAAGCCTGAAAAATTCCATTTATCACAATATTTTTCAATCAATTCTACAGTTAATGGTATGGTTTTATTAAAAGATATACTTTTAAGCCAGTTATATTGATCTTTATATTTTTCAACCAACTCTAAAGGTATCGGAAAGTCATAAATTTTGCATAATGCATTTCTGTTTTTTTCAATCATTTCAATAGTCCATACAATTGACTTATTTTTTGATAAACATTCCCAATTCCATCTGTCATTAAATTTATAAATCAATTCATCAGTCCATTGTATTGAAGTATTAAGCGTTAAATTATACCAATCCCATTTATTATTATATTTTTCAATTAATTCAACTGACCATGGAATTGATTTGTTACTTGATAAGTAGGCCCAATCCCATTTATTAATATATTTTTCAATTAATTCAACAGACCATATTAAGGAATTATTATTTGATAATAACCCCCATTCCCATTTGTACTCATATTTCTGAATCAATTCTAAAGACCATGGTATGCTTATGTTTTTAGATATCTCATCCCAATCCCATCTATTATGATATCTATCAATTAGTTCGACACTTAATGGATAATATCTAGAAATCAAATCTATAAATAATATAGGGTTTGTATCAAAAATTTCAAGTAATAACTTTTTATTATTTTGGCTATAATATAGTGCATTTGTGATTGTATTATTGTCATCCATTTTATTTTCTTGTTCTGTATTTTTTATATTTTGAATCACTTACGACATTTTGTAAATTCAGACTAGGTTTCTTCTAATAATCAATTTTAGCAATTAAAGCATAAAATTATGTTTTTATTATTTATTACTTTCAAAATAAAAACAAACATAAAAATTAAAGCCCTAATGACCCCGAAATAAAACCTTTTTATAATTTAATTCTAGTTTTATAAAAACTCATGCAAAGCAAACTCGTCCCCAATATTAAATTTATTTAAAATATATTCTTCCTTTGAAAAGTTAATTGATGTAAGCTTATGCAAAGTTTCATTAACAAATGTAATTTAAAAAAGAGTTGCATTAAAGAGAGTTGCAAATTTGCAAGTGCTTTTTTTACAAATCAAAACCATCTAATGGGCTATAATTGTTCCATGTTATTGATAGGGTATTAAAAAGCACCTTTCTCTCTGCTTCCCCTGAACCTGATACAATATAATTTTGAGCAAAGCTGTCATCCATAATTTTATAAAAAGCAGATTTAATTCTGGATAGATGGGTATAAATAGCTTTTGTTTCAAGATTTACAACATCATCTACACTCTTAGCCATTTTATCATAATCTAATTGATTTGAAACCGAAGTATAAATAGTAAGTAACTCTTTTTTGTAGTTGCCTAGTTCTTTTAAGTTTATACCTTCTGGATGTTTTAAAAATAAAAAGTAAATAGATTTTGTTAAATGACTCATCATTACCTCCTTTTTAAAGTAGGGTAGCATAATTCTATTTTGAAAATCAATTTCCATTTTGCTGATGCTAAAAAAGTCAATTTTTTCAGATTGTTTCTGAAGTAAATCCTTTAAAATAGGAATGAGAAATAAAAGTTGACCACTGTCTTGTAATTGACTTAGTTTATTTTCAATATCACTTATCACCTCTTTAGCATCATCATCAAGTTCTTCTGAAAAAGCAGGAAAAAAAGAAAAGTCAATACTTAAATCAAATTCAGGTTCATCTTTTTTTAAAAACAGTATGACTTCATCAAAAAACAGCTGGTAATCCAGATGCTCTTTAGAATTAAAATACTCAGAACTTCCAATAATTCCAGAGTAAGGTTTAAAGAAAAACAAACCTGAATTTATCTGACTTTCATATTTTTCAAAACTAAATATTTTATTATAGTCTATAGATGGAGGACTAATATTTTCTTGCTGATTTCCCATCTCATTAAAGACTCTACTCATCACGTTTTTTGCTATCTCATAATCAAATATTTCTGAAGCTTTTTTAGAAATATTAAAATAATTTAGCTGAGGACAATAGTATTCAATTACATGATCAACATTATGTACAAATCCTTCAATAATGGGTAAATAAATAAAATTAAAGCCTTTTCTAGAAAAATCAGCTTTTAAAACCTCATAGTTTTTTCTAATATAAAAATTGAACTCTTCATTGAACTCCTTTTCAAAGTAAATTACATAATTATCAGGTACGCTGAATTTAAAACCAACATTTAAATGATTTTTTAATGGTACTTCTTCAATAAGTAGATTGGAATTATTCAGCATTTGGTTTAAAAGTATTTAAAATGCTAATATAAAAAAGCTGTTATATTATTAAGGTATATTTTTTTTAAATTATTTAAAAAAAATATAATTTTATAATGTTAAAAAACCTAAAAATCAAAAAAGCCTTGCATAAATGCAAAGCTTTTCATTGGTCTAACTACTAAACCTTGTGGTACTTTCGTACCTAAACAACACAACTATTTTAAATATTGTAAGAGGGCAAAAAAGCCTTTCTCTTAAGAAAGGCTTCCTCTTTACTGGCGGTCTGGACGGGACTCGAACCCGCGACCCCATGCGTGACAGGCATGTATTCTAACCAACTGAACTACCAAACCAGTGCTTGATTGCGAGTGCAAATATACTACGGTTTTTTATTCCTGCAAATATTTTTGCAAAAAAAATCAAACTTTTTTCAGTAATATCAACCAAACTTTTGTTTTTCAACCAAATACGTAAGTAAAATTTTTTCAAAATTTTCACTCAAAGAAACGGGTACATAACGAATTTGATACTGCATACACGTTGCTTCTATCGTTTTGAAATATTCTTGCACCGCTTTTTGATACGATTCTTGCGTATTTTCGGCAAATAAATTGATTTCTTCTCCCGATTCTACATCAATAAACTTACGAGGCGTATTGTCAAAACTAAAATTTAACTCGGTTTTTTCATCATACACATGAAAAACTACTACTTTATGTTTGTTGTGTTTTAAATGTTGAAGCGCTTTGAAAATTTTATCGTTGTCTTCGTTTTGGAACATATCGGTAAATAAAATCACCATAGAACGACGATGAATGTTTTCGGCAATTTGATGTAAAAAAGTTACGGTATCCGTTTTTCGAGTAGTTTTGTTTTGGGACAAGACTTCTTCCAGCTTGTTCAAAATCATACGATGATGACGCTCGCTTCCTTTTTCTGGCGAATAATATTCATACGTATCCGAATAAACACTCAATCCAACTGCATCGCGTTGCTTTTTAAGCAAATTCATCAAAACCGCGGAAGCCAATACCGAAAACCCAATTTTACTCTCATAAAACGGCTGATTTTCCTTTAATTTCGGATAATGCATCGAAGACGAGTTGTCTAAAATCAAATGACAACGCAAATTGGTTTCTTCTTCGTAACGTTTGGTGTATAATCTATCGGTTTTGGCGTATAATTTCCAATCGATATGCTTGGTACTTTCTCCTGGATTGTAAATTTTATGTTCTGCAAACTCTGCCGAAAATCCATGAAAAGGCGATTTGTGCATACCCGATATAAAACCTTCGACAATTTGGTTGGCCAAAAGTTCTAAATGCTGAAAACTGGAAATTTTTTCTATTTGCTGCTCTAAATTCATATCGTAAAGATAGAAAAAGATTTTATTTTTTGTGAAAGGTGATGAACGAAAGGTTATGGATAAAAAAAGGCCCAACTTTCGTTGAGCCTTGAATTTCTTTTTCAAAGATTATAGTAATGCATCAATTGCATCAGTATACGTTTTCTTTGGAGCAACACCCACTTGTCTTCCAACCACTTCTCCGTTTTGGAATACTAAAACTGTTGGAATATTTCTAACTCCGTATTTTGCAGCAAATTCTTGGTTTGCGTCAACATCTACTTTTCCTACTACTGCTTTTCCTTCATACTCAGCAGAAATTTCGTCGATAACTGGACCTACCATTCTACATGGACCACACCAAGCTGCCCAAAAATCTACTACTACTGGTTTATCTGATTTTAAAACTACTTCTTCAAAAGTAGCATCTGTAATTGCTAATGCCATATTATTTTACTTTATGTTTTTACTTTATTGATATGCAAATTTAGGAATTAAATTGGAATGTAGTGTTTTATAAAAATTAGTTTTTGTTATAGTTTTATTTTCAGAATTGATACTAATTCAACTTAAAACTTAATTGCATACGCTCTAATTCTTGCAATAATTCCGATGAAATTTTAACTTTTAGTTTTCTACTTGGCATCACCAATTTAGTTTTTACTATAATTTCCTCTTTTTCTGTTGGAACAGTAATATCCATTTCTTCCATTTCATCAAAATTCTCTTCCATTTCGTCTTCTGAATCAGTAGGAATTATTGCAACTGGTTTTTCTTCTACCATTCGCTTAATTTTCTCCAATTCCATCACTTCAAAAGTTACATTATGATCGCCTTTATGTTGGGTAAAAATTTGATTTAATTCCGTAATTACCCCTTCTTTCACTTCGTTAATTGCTAATTGAAGAATTAATTTTTTGGCGAATGTTGGCAAAACGTCAGCTAACATTTTCACGTCCAAAAACTGAATTCTTGGATCTGATTTTTTTCCCGTTTCACGATTTACCCAACCTTCTTTCACCGTTATTTTGAAAAAGGCAAATTGATTTTGCAATAAGAAATGTCTGAATTTCAAATACTCTTCATCGAAAATTCGGAATTCGAAACTTTCATCATAACCTTCCACCACAAAAGTAGCCCAACCTTTACCGTTTTTAGCTGTTCGATGTTGCACATTAGTTACAATTCCGCCAAAAGATAGGTTTTTTCCAACATTCTGTTCTAGGTTTTTCAAGCCTTCTAAATTGGTATTACAGAAATATTTCATTTCAAACTTATAATCATCTAAAGGATGACCCGAAATGTAAATTCCTACTACTTCTTTTTCTTTGGCCAACTTTTCCATAGTGCTCCACTCTTCACATGGTGGCACTTGTGGTTCTGCAATTTGTACTTCAGAAGCATCTCCAAACAAACTTACTTGAGCCGAATTTTCGTTTTCTTGAAACTTTGCACCATAACGAATCGCTTTTTCTAAAAACGTAATTCCGTCGCCATCATGATGAAAATATTGGGCACGATGTGTTTCGGAAAAACCATCAAAACCACCTGCTAATGCTAAGTTTTCGAATGCTTTTTTATTGGCAGCACGCAAATCGATTCGTTTAGCTAAATCGAAGATGGATTTATAATTTCCATCTTTTCTATTCTCAACAATAGTTTGAACCGCTCCTGCTCCAACGCCTTTAATCGCTCCCATTCCGAAACGAACCGCATAATCTTCATTTACTGTAAATTTATAGTACGATTCATTCACATCTGGACCCAAAACAGCTAATCCCATGCGTTTACATTCTTCCATAAAGAACGACACTTGTTTGATATCGTTCATGTTATTCGAAAGCACCGCAGCCATATATTCCGCTGGATAATGCGCTTTAAGATATGCTGTTTGATAGGCAATCCAAGCGTAACAAGTAGAGTGCGATTTATTGAAGGCATAACTCGCAAATGCTTCCCAGTCTGTCCAAATTTTGTCTAATTTTTGTTCGTCATGACCATTGGCTTTTGCTTGATCGATAAACTTAGATTTCATTTTATCCAAGACATCTTTCTGCTTTTTACCCATCGCTTTACGAAGTACATCGGCATCACCTTTAGAGAAATTCGCTAATTTTTGCGACAAAAGCATTACCTGCTCTTGGTAAACGGTAATTCCGTAGGTTTCTCCTAAATATTCTTCGCAAGCATCTAAATCGTAAGTAATCGGTTCTTCCCCATTTTTTCTACGAACGAAAGAAGGAATATATTCCAATGGTCCAGGACGATATAATGCATTCATGGCAATTAAATCGGCAAAAACTGTTGGCTTTAAGTCCTTCATGTATTTTTGCATTCCAGGCGATTCGTATTGGAAAACCCCAACCGTTTCACCTCTTTGGAACAATTCGTATGTTTTGGTATCATCAATTGGAAATTCATCAGGATTCAAATCGATTCCTAGACGATATTTTACCAATTTCACCGTGTCTTTAATTAAGGTTAGGGTTTTTAATCCCAAGAAGTCCATCTTCAACAAACCAGCGCTTTCTGCTACCGAGTTGTCAAATTGCGTTACATATAAATCCGAATCTTTTGCAGTAGTAACCGGAACAAAATTCGTAATATCATCTGGCGTAATAATCACACCACAAGCATGAATTCCGGTATTTCGCATCGAACCTTCTAACACTTTTGCTTGTTGAATGGTTTCTCCTGCTAAATCTTCAGAATTGGCAATTTCGATTAATTCTTTAACTCTATCAAACTCTTCTGAACGTAAAGCTTTTTTGACTTCACTTTCGTCTTCAGCTAAGAATCGTGCTAAATTCCATTTTGATGGCATCATACCTGGAATTAACTTTGCAATTCTATCGGCTTCAAAAAGTGGTAAATCCAATACACGAGCGGTATCTCGAATAGCTGATTTCGTAGCCATTTTACCATAAGTAATAATTTGCGCTACTTGGTTTGCTCCATATTTATTGATTACATAATCCATTACACGACCACGACCTTCATCATCGAAGTCAATATCAATATCGGGCATGGAAACACGGTCGGGATTAAGGAAACGCTCAAAAAGCAAATCGTATTTAATCGGATCGATATTCGTAATTCCTAAACAATATGCTACAGCCGAACCCGCAGCCGAACCACGACCTGGTCCAACAGAAACGTCCATTTTTCTAGCTTCAGCAATGAAATCTTGTACAATTAAGAAATAACCTGGATAACCTGAATTGGAAATCGTAAGCAATTCAAAATCTAGACGTTCTTGAATATCCGGTGTAATTTCGCCATAGCGCTTTTTGGCACCTTCCATAGTTAGATGACGTAAATACGCATTTTCACCACGAACACCTCCATCGATTTTATCTTCCTCTACTTCAAACTCATCAGGGATTTTAAATTTTGGAAGTAATACATCGCGATATAAAGAATACGGTTCGGTTTTATCTATGATTTCTTGAATATTGATAATCGCTTCGGGTAAATCTGCAAAAAGTTGCTTCATTTCGTCACCCGATTTGAAATAATATTCTTGATTTGGTAATCCATAACGATAACCGCGTCCGCGACCAATTGGTGTTGCTTGTTTCTCACCATCTTTTACACACAATAAAATATCGTGTGCGTTGGCGTCTTCTTTATTAACGTAATAGGTATTGTTAGTCGCGATTAACTTCACATTGTGCTTTTTCGCGAAAGCTATTAAGGTTTGGTTAACGCGATTTTCATCTTCTTGTTTGTGACGCATTAATTCCAAATAGAAATCGGAACCGAATTGTTCTTTCCACCAAATCAAAGCTTCTTCGGCTTGACTTTCTCCAACATTCAGAATTTTACTTGGAATTTCACCATATAAATTTCCAGAAAGTACGATGATATCTTCTTTGTATTGTTCTACGATTTTTCTATCAATACGCGGAACGTAATAGAAACCATCGGTATAAGCAATCGAAGACATTTTGGCTAAGTTGTGATAGCCTTTTTTATTTTTTGCCAATAGAACCACTTGATAACCGTTGTCTTTTTTGGTCTTATCTTTATGATCGTCGCAGATATTGAATTCGCAACCTACGATAGGTTTGATTACGGTTTCGGTTGGTATTTCTCCGTTTTCGACTAATTCTTTATTTTTAGTTTCAGCAGCTTTGTTGTGATTTAAAACGGCGCTTACAAAATGAAACGCACCCATCATGTTTCCAGTATCGGTCATGGCAACCGCTGGCATTTTGAATTTTGCCGAAGCTTTCACTAAATCATTAATCGCAATGGTAGATTGTAACACCGAAAACTGCGTATGATTGTGCAAGTGTGCAAAAGCAGCGTCTTTTAAATCCGATTTTACTTCTTCTGAAATTGTGGTTTGAACTTCCTCTTGCTCGATTTTTTTCAAACGCGCTCTGATTTCATCCGAAGCTTGTTTCAGATTGATGTGCTTTAATCCAATTAACTGGATTTCGTCCAGATTTTTTTCTCGGAAACTTCTGAAATATTCTGGCGTTACATCTAACTCTTCTTTGGTGAAAACTTCTCTTTTTATTAACTCAAGAAAACAACGCGTTGTTGCTTCCACATCGGCAGTAGCATTATGTGCTTCTGCGAAAGGTTGATTGAAAAGATATTGATGTAACTCGGTTAATGTTGGTAATTTGAATCTTCCTCCTCGGCCGCCTGGTAATTTTAATAAGTTGGCGGTGATTTCAGTACAGGTATCCAAAACCGGCATTTTCGTCATATCGGAACCAATGTTCATACGATGGAATTCACACCCCATAATATTAACATCAAATCCTACATTTTGCCCAACGATGAATTTTGCTTTAGAAAGAGCAATGTTGAATTTCTCTAAAACTTCTGATAACAGAATTCCTTGTTCCATTGCTAACTCGGTAGAAATACCATGAATTCTTTCGGCATCATACGGAATATTAAAACCTTCTGGCTTTACCAAGTAATCTTGGTGCTCGATTAAATTTCCCATTTCGTCGTGTAATTGCCATGCAATTTGAATACAACGAGGCCAGTTATCAGTATCGGTAATGGGTGCTGACCAACTGCGAGGTAATCCTGTGGTTTCTGTATCGAAAATTAAGTACATCTATCTGATAATTAAGCTAAAAACAAAACACAAAAGCTGATTTTGAATAAAAACAAAAATACAGTTTAAGTTAGTGAATGCCAATATAAGTTATCAACAAAAACAAAAAACCATCTGAATTACTCCAGATGGTTTTAATCTATATTTAAAAAAATTAGAAACTTCCTAATGGAACTTTGTAAAAAACACCTTCTGAAAAAGTAACAACCTCGCCTTCTTCATCAACAACATTAAATTTGAACTTACCCGTATATCTACCATCCAAAACCTCAGTAATTGTAACTTCACCATTACTTTGTTGCACGTTAACAACTTGAAAAGTTGCATCATTATTTCCACCAACAATCGTTATTAAATCTCCAGCTCTATATCCAGTACCACGAGATACAACTGTAATAGAATTTACATTTCCAATATTTGTAGTTGTTGCAACTCTTAATCCTGAACCAGATCCTCCAATTGTTTGGGCACCAGTAGCATTATCAACATAACCCGTACCCTGATCAATAATTGAAGAAATTTTGTAAGCAGGGCCAGAATAAACTCTCGAATCATAATGATTAGAAAAATCGGGAGTATTAAAATCGTAAGATGCAAAATTCCTAACATCAGAAGTACCTAAAATATAAGTTCCCAAATTAGAAGCACTCGTTTTTAAGGTTATTGTTTCAAACTGAGTAAATGCTGTTATCGTCATAGCACCATCAGCATCTATCGAAACTCTGGCATCATTTGCTCTCCATGACTCATTATTAAAATTTGCTTGAAATGCAGGCGTATTAGTTTGTATATCCTCTTGACAAGAAGAAAACAGCATTGACAAAGCTAGAAAAGAAATAAATTTTCTCATTTTTTTAAATTGAAATTTGTAAAGTGGAAACAAAAATAACTTTTTTATTGAAACAAATACGCTTTATAATAAAAAATATTTTACACCAATTTACACAATTGTATTACAAAGTTTTATATATTTGCACCCTTAAATAACCGAGGTCGAGAACCTCAAATTAATCACAAGATTATGTCAGTAAAAATTAGATTACAAAGACACGGAAAAAAAGGGAAACCTTTTTATTGGGTTGTTGCAGCAGATGCAAGATCAAAAAGAGATGGTAAATTCTTAGAAAAATTAGGAACTTACAATCCAAACACTAACCCTGCAACTATCGATTTAAACATCGAAAAAGCTGCACAATGGTTACACAATGGTGCTCAGCCAACTGACACTGCAAGAGCAATTTTATCTTACACAGGTGCTTTATTAAAACACCACTTAGATGGAGGAGTTCGTAAAGGTGCTTTAACTCAAGAACAAGCTGATGCTAAATTAGCTGCTTGGTTAGAAGAAAAAGCTGGTAAAGTTGAAGCTAAGAAATCAGGTTTATCAAAAGCTGAAGCTGATGCAAAAGCTAAAGCTTTAAAAGCAGAACAAGAAGCAAACGCAAAACGTATTGCTGCTCAAGCAGAAGCTGCAAAAGCTGCTGAAGCTACAGAAGAAGTTGCTGAAGAAGTAACAGAAGAAGTAGTTGAGGCTGCTGCTGAAGAAGCTCCTGCTGTTGAAGAAAACAACGAAGAAACTCAAGCATAATTTTATAGCGATTCCATGCGTAAAGAAGATTGTTTCTATTTAGGTAAAATCGCGAAAAAATTTAGTTTCAAAGGGGAAGTATTGGCGTATTTAGACACCGACGAACCCGAATTGTATCAAAATTTGGAATCAGTTTTTGTTGAAATCAACAAAAGTCTGGTTCCATTTTTTATTGAAA
>JACCDZ010976772.1_pt1 | contig 18541 bp, 13 predicted proteins | sample 7449551 | NCBI WGS metagenome assembly JACCDZ01 (sample SAMN15323452, study PRJNA562643) | freshwater metagenome | isolation source: river surface water | place: USA:Blue River Watershed | collected 2017-08-18
GAGCGGTATCAGTTGAACTAAGAATGGCATCTAAAATCATCTGTAAGATGAATTCTATAAATGGGGCTGAATCTGTTCGGTCTGTACTTGCTTGCAAAGCCTCATAGTAGGCTTTTTGATTTTGATAAATCAAGATTTCTACGGGATATTGAGAAAATTGGAACTCCATCTGCTCAAAATCAATGTTTAATAAAGTCGCTCCATTCTGCCATTACAGCCCACAAATGGATAATCCTATACAAATTTCTTCGAAGCAATCTTTCAATCCATCACTATAGTTATCATCTTGATTAAAAGATAAAAAAGAGAGATGCTAAAAGCATCTCTCTTTTTTACTTACAAAAATGGTATATTTAGACTTTGCTGCGTCTACCCCCCTTCTCCCTTCTGTGAAGGAAAAACTATTCCGATCTTTTGAAGAGGATTACTCAAACCCATCCTCAGCACATCAATATGGTCGTATCACAGCAGAAAAAATTGAATATGCGCGTGAAGTAGTTGCTAATTCAATAGGCGCTTACCAAAGTGAAATTATTTTTACAAGTGGGGCATCTGAGGCAAACAATCTAGCGATTAAAGGATATGTTTTAGCTAATAAAAATAAAGGGAAACATATCATAACATCTTCTATTGAGCATAAATGCATCTTAGCTATCTGCAATTTTTTAGCCAAAGAACATGATTATGAAATCACCTATATTGCACCAGAAGCCAATGGGATCATCAAAGCTCAAAATGTTATAGATGCAATGAGGCAAGATACTGTTCTTGTCAGCATAATGCATGTAAATAATGAGTTAGGGTCTATTCAACCTATAAAAGAAATTGGCAATGCATGTGTAGCAAGAGATATTAGACTTCATGTTGATGCAGCCCAATCCTATAAAAAGTTACCCATAGACGTAGATGAACTGAATATAGATTTTCTTTCACTCTCAGCACATAAGATTTATGGCCCTAAAGGGATAGGTGCTCTTTATATCAGAGATTTACGAGAAACAAGGATACAACCTGTAATTCATGGAGCTGGGCAAGAATTTGGATTGCGTGGAGGCACATTAGCGACTCCTCTAATTCTAGGTTTCAGTGCCGCAATAGAAGATAAGACTATTGAAAATAGTTTTAATCAAATTCAGAAAATAAATGAATTTATTAGGACTGAAACAAACAAAATGAAAGGATTAATCAACTCCCCAGAAATAGATTATATCCCTCACATCATAAGCATAAGATTTCCAGATTTTGATGCTAATCAATTCATCACAAATTCTCAAATATTATGTTCCCAAGGTTCTGCATGTTCATCTTTAAATATTGAACCTTCTTATGTTTTAACTTCTATAGGCTTAAATTATATAGAAAGCATGAATAGCTTAAGATTAAGTATCGGGTTTGATACCGATTTCGTAAAAGTAAAAGTATTTTTTAATGAGTTGAATAAATTTTTAAATCGATTGTAATCTAAAACAAACTTTCTAAGTGTTAGGAATATACGCATTCTCGAATATGAACACATTAAAATCATTAAACCTACTTTCAGTCTATCGCACAGAGAACAATAATCTCTATAGTGAATTCTATCGGCCTATTTTATCCTGTGCGGTGAAATATGATCGTGCCGTTGGTTTTTTTTCATCATCCATTCTAACTAGTAGCTTAAAAGGAGTTAGCAGAATTGTACAAAGTAATGGATATATAAGGCTAATTATCGGCCACCCATTAGAGCGCGATGAATATGAGATTATAAAGAATTCATCTTCTCAAAAAAAACAAGACTTAATTTCAAAATATATAGATGATTTACTAGATATGATGAAATCTGAAGAATCAAATAATCAACGGCTATTAATTTTAGGCTATCTTATCAGTATAAATAAAATAGAAATTAAATATGCTCTTAGAAGAAAAGGAATGTATCATGAAAAAATTGGTATAGTTTATGATGATGAAAATAATATTGTTGTTTTTCAAGGATCTGCAAATGAAACACCATCTGCTTTTTTTGAGGACATTAATTCCGAATGTATAAGTGTTTATAAAAGCTGGAATGAAGAAATTTTCAATGATTATGGTAACGAATATATTAATGCATTTGAGAACTTATGGAATAATCAAAACAAGAACACCCTAACTATTGATGTATTATCCAAACAATATGAAAAAATAAATGAATTCATAAAATCAAACATCATAAAAGACACCAATCCATTAGATTTAGAAAAAATATTTACTACTTTAGATAATGAGATTGAAGAAAAAAACTCAAATAATGATAATACTCCGGAACTACCTAAACACATAGGTATACACTCTTTTAAAGTCAGAGATCATCAAAAAGTAGCTTTGAGAAAATGGAAGGCTAATGAATTTAAAGGTATATTAAAACATGCAACGGGATCAGGAAAAACAATAACCGCATTATATGCTTTGACTAAAATATTTGAAGCGATGCAGAAGAGCAATCAACCACTCTGTGTCATAATATCAGTTCCTTACATTGATTTAGCCAATCAATGGGTTAAAGAAGCTAATACTTTTAATATTATACCAATTCGTTGTTACGAAAATAAAAATCAATGGTACGATAATCTTAAAGTCAAAACATCCCTATTTCAACTCAATCAAATCCCTTTTATTTGTATTTTAGTTGTTAATAAAACTTTAGTTTCTTCAGACTTCAAAGATCTCATTTCAAAAATACCATCAAGGAATTTGATGTTAATTGGAGATGAATGCCATAGACATGGTGCGGAAGAGACTAATAAATCATTACCTGATGCTAGATTTAGACTTGGTTTATCCGCAACACCTTTTATAGATGATGAAGATGAAATTGATAGTCCATTTACGAATTATGCAAAAGAAAATTTACTCAATTATTATGAATGTATAGTTGATGAATATGATCTTGAAAATGCTATCAATGATAATATTTTAACATCATACGAATATCATATTATTCCCACTTATCTAACATTTGAAGAGCAAGAAGAATATGATTCTCTTTCCTATGAAATAGGCAAGATACTTTCTCAATCAGATGGGAAATTGAAAAAAAATGAAGCGACAAGGCTCGCGATTCTTTCCTCCCAAAGAAGTCGTTTACTCGGTTCAGCAGTAAACAAACTCACAACTCTAAATTCATTAATAAAAAGCATATCTCCAGATGAACGTAAATTATCTCTAGTTTATGTAGGTGAAGGTAGAAATAATGAGGACAATAAAATTATTGATGAGGTTTCAAAAATCTTAAGATCAAATAATTGGAAAACTGCTCAATTCATCAGTAGTACACCAAGATCTGAACGCAAAAACTATTTAGAGATGTTCAAAAATGAACAAATTGATGCTTTAGTTGCGATGAAAGTTCTTGATGAAGGAATTGATGTGCCGGCTTGTAAAACTGCCTTTATTTTAGCAAGTACCAAAAATCCACGACAATATATACAACGTAGAGGCCGAGTTCTAAGAAAATTTCCTGGAAAAGACATGGCTACGATATATGATTTTGTTACTTTGCCTTGTCCTGAGCATCAAAGCGCTTATGCAAAAACTCTAAAATTTTCAGAATTAGAAAGAATTAAAGATTTCACCTTACTTGCTATTAATAAAGTAGATATAGAATCTATGATTGATTCATTGGAGTTACGGAATGTCTGAACTAAAAGATACTAAAGAAATATTTGCTGAAGCGCTGAGAGTTGTTGAGTTTCAAAAAGAGACACCTCTTCGCCAATTAACACGTAAGATATTGAATGAAGAAAGACAATATCTATATTCAGAACAAGGTGTATTTCAACGTAGAAAAAATATACGTACTTTTATTGATGAAGCTCGAAACTCAGGTGATTTTCAAATTGGGGAAAATAAATGAAAATTGAATCAATAACGTTAAACAATTTTAGACAATTTTATGGAAAACAAACTATTAAATTTTCTACCGATAAGGAAAAGAATGTTACTTTAATCCATGCCGAAAATGGTGTAGGAAAGACCGCTTTATTAAATGCAATTAGATGGTGTTTTTTTGGTGAAACCACTCAAAACTTCAAAGATAGTAAGGTACTACTGAATCATACAGCAAATGATGAAGGAGAAAAAAAATTTTTTGTTGAAATTGTTTTTATTGAAGATAATAAAAGATTTACTTGCCGTAGAGAAAATACAAATCAAAATAAAATTTATTTTTCTATTTATGAAAATAAAGAATCAAATGACACTAAGATTAATGAACCAGATCTATTCATTAATTCTATCATCCCTAAAGATATGGTCGACTACTTTTTCTTCCAGGGAGAAGGTATTGGAAGTCTTACTTTATCAAATACTGGTGCCAACAATAAAGTAAAGTCCGCAATTCATAAAGTTTTAGGTTTCACAGTAGCAAATCAAACATTAGATGATCTACATGTTATTAAAAAAGAATACCTAAGTAAAATTGCAGACCTAGATAAAGGGGGTGAAATTACAAAGCTCTCTACAGAAATCTCTAAATTAGAAGAGGAGATTCATACCTCTACTAATCGACTTGAGAAGTGCCATGAAAATATTGCAATGTATGAAAATAAAATTTCTGAGTTAGATAAAAGACTGCACGAAAGTGATCACAACGTGATCAAAGAAAATTTAAAACACCGAAAAATATTAGAAGCTGAAAAGAAAAAAATTGAAAATGAGCTTCAAACAAAACAACTATTAAGAAAAAAAATAATTGCAAAATATGGATTTGCTATTTTTGGCGCTCAATTAGCATCACAAGCTTTAGATTTCATTAATGAAGAGGAATTCAGAGGTACAATTCCTGCACCCTATAATGAAAATTTAGTAAATCAAATATTACAAGAAAAAAACTGTATTTGTGGTGCTGAGATTCATCAAGGTTCTCAAGCCTATCAAAATATTAAAAAACTTCTCGAAAATGCAGCTGATCCACTTCAAGGTAATCGAGTTATTCGTGCAAGAGAAGTTTTAAAGTCGATACGTGAAAAAAATAAAGATGCTCAAATACATTTATTGGCTAACATCGGAGATATTAGTAATTTAAAAGATAGATTTGAAAAAGTTAAGAATCAACTAGAAGAGATCTCACTTAAATTAGCTAATATACAACTCGACGAAATCAGTAGTATTGAAGAAACGAGAAAAGAGTATTTAGATACTCAAATGAAAGAAAGCCGTGCTATTGGAATTGTTACCACAAGAATTGATCAGAGTAAAAAAGAACTACTCACAAAGACAAATAGATTGAACCAAATCCAATCGCAATCAAAAGATCTTGTTATTTATAAGCAATCACATGATATCTTAAAACAAGTTGAAAACCTTATTAGATCTACATTAGAAGATGCTGAAAAGTCCATGGTAAGTGACTTGCCTGCGATGATTAATAATCTTTTAGAAAAATACGTTCGCCAAGATTATAGGGCAAGTGTAAATAAAGACACTTATGAAATTCGTTTAGTAGATAGACAGGGTCGTAAAGTCGCGGAAAGTGATGGTCAACAACTTTTGCTAAGCCTAACTTTCATTTCATGTTTAATTGAGCTTGCTGCAAAACGAAAAAATGCAAGTGGAGAAATTCTTACTCCAGGAGCAATAGCCCCCTTTATTATTGATGCACCATTTGGAGTATTAGATAATAAATACAAAGGTAATATGGCAAAATCTATTCCTGAATCAGTTGAGCAAGTTGTTTTCTTACTTTCTTCTAGTCATTGGCAAGGTTCTGTCGAAGAAAATATTAGGTCTCGGATTGGCGCTGAATATAACCTTGTAGCAGAAGTGAAAGCTGATCAAGGATCGAAAGACAAATATAGTATTTTTATTCAAGGTCAAGAATTCGATACTGTTAGGTATAACTGCCCAGTCGATCGCACAAGCATTGAAGAGGTAACCGCATGAATAACATAGAAAATACCAAAATTGATTGGCGCAACCGAAATGTTTATCGTGATCGGAAACATGAGCATTTAGTAAAACTCCTTGTTGAAGACAAAGAGACGGCAATTTTTGACTTTAATAAAGAACTCATGGTATTTGCAGCAATGGTGGGATATTGTTTTAATGTTAAGAAGCCTCTTTCTAGTGATAGAATTCAAATTACATTAGGCACATATGCAAGTTCTGAGGATGACGGTTTCATTTATTTGCTTGCGTTAATGGAGCAGCGTGATGCTACTTGCTTGAAGGAATCACATATACAAGACTCTATCAAGATTTTTGAAGAATATTGTAATGGCGGATTAGATCTTATAAACGATTGGTTTAATACATCTAAAGGAAGAGCAGATCTTCTTAAATTAGATACTTTAGAAGAAAAACTGATGGAACAACTTGCTTCAAATAATTTAATAGAGAACAATGTTGAACTAGATGTTGATTTCTAAATATTTTAATTAATTTGAGCTAAATAAAATTTAGCTCAAATTAACCTGACAGACACAATAAAAATTTGGGTAACTGTCAGATCAGATTTGAGCTAGTACAGCTTAGGTTAAGTTTGCACAATTAAAACAACCAGCTTTCAAGCTCATCATAAGCTAAATTTGCAATATTCTGCGAACGCTCATCAATAAAATCAGAGCTCCACAGACCAGTAAACATCGCTACAGATTCCAAAATAGGTAGATAAATTGAGTTTTCAAGTTTATTAATTTGAGATGTAGTTAAAGGATTATCTAACTTTTGCAAGTCTTCCTCTAATTTCTGCCGTTTAAGTGGATCAACTTCAATTAGATAATTAAAAATTAATTTTTTATCATTCCAACTTCTATTTCCAACCAAACTATTTTTCGATTGTGGTAATAAAGTCAGGTTACCAAGCTTATGAATATCATCTTTATTCTTTAATACAACATTTATAGTATTATTAGCATTTACAGTTTGCGGAATAATATGCTCTACTGTAGCAATATTTTCATCATCCCATTTTATACTAGTTAAATATTCATTATAACCTGGCTTCGAAGATTTAACTATTACTGTATTACCATTATCTAATTTCTGAACAAATGAACCATGTGATGATGCTAATAAAAGAAACTTAATCACACATGTTGGTTGTTCATTATAAATTGGTAAGTTTATAAGTCTTTCTACCCATTCTCGTTTATCATTTATAGAAAACTTTTTACTATCCCTTAATTGTTGAACTAAATATTTTTTATATTTATCAAGCGTTACATTTTCACTATCAAATTTATTACGAATACAATCAAGTAAAGCAAAATTTTCTATTCCATCTGTACCAAAAATTTTACGATAAATATTATCAATTCCATCTGTACCTTTTCTACTCGCTCTCCATATTAAAGAAAAAGCAACAGTCGCTTTAACCACACTTTCAAACTCATCAATAAACTGATCAGCTATACTTGATTGACTAGTTAACTTTGATGCATATGAGTATTTTTGATAGAATCTAGTTAGTGGAGCTATAACAATAGTGTGTTTTAAATCACGAAGAAAACTAAAACATACTTTTATAATATCTGGAATACGTCTATCTATTTTAAAATATGTTTGGTCATAATTATCAACATTACCTGACCATATTTTTTCGATAAACTCATTCAATAAATATAAATTATAAATAAAATAATATTTTTCAGAATCTAGGCTATATACGCCATATTTATCATATGTTTCATTAAAAAATGATCTTTGACTATTTAACTTTGATGATAATTTTTTCCCGTTCCATAATATTGCATATGAAATAATTAAGTTCGAAGTTAATGTTTTTTTTAATAATTCATTTTTGTCTTTTTCTAAATAGTTTTCTATTGAAGTAACTAAAGTTTTAATATGATCTTTATCTAAAAAGTAGTTATCTACTTCTAAATCTTTAATCACCTTAGGTTTAAATGTTTCAAAAGCAGTTAAAGGCTCACCTGTTGTATTTAATGATTCAAAAATATTAAAAGCATAATCTTCATTTTTAGCAGTTACTACTGTCAATGCAACATAATTCATAAAATAATTTGCAAACAAAATTAGTATAATTTGCTTTTTAATTAAATATTTTTTATCATCACTAATTAATTCATTCAAAAACTGAACAAGATCTTCAGGCAACTCCTCACCTAATAAACTCTCCACAAAATACTTATCTTTGAGTATTTCTTTAAAAGTAGGCGGAAAAAAAACATCATCTGAATTTACATTATCATCTGTTGTTTGTTGTACTAATTTGTTTAATACATTCCGAATAGAGTCGAATGCTAAAGATACAGATTTAATATTATTTAAAAGCTTATTATTTGTAGCAATTGAAGAGTTTTTAATTCTTTCCGTTATTTTGTAGTCATCTCTATTATCTAATCTATAAAATTTACCATAATCATAAATAAGATAAGCTATAGGAGATGCATATGTAGGATTTATACCAGACCAACAATCTTCAAATGCCCTAATTAATCGAGGATAATAAGTATAGTCTTTATTAGGTGTTTTTTGATCCTCTTCAAAAATATTTGCTAATTTACCAAGGCAGCTTGAGGTTTTATAACTTAACCACTCATCAAATACATGACTATCGAGATCATCTAATTTTTTAGAGTTTGACTTAATAATTGAATGTAGTGCTATAGAAGTTATTAACAACGTTGTAGAACGTTGTTGTCCATCAATGATACTTTTTACAGACGTTGGAAGATGTCCCTTTTGTAAAGGAAATATATTCTCACCATTTTCATTTTTAACAGTAATTATTGAGCCCAAAAATCCGAATGATTCTTTATCATTCAGAAGCTTAGAGTAACTATCTATTATATCAAAAAGCAAGTTTTCAATTTCTTTTACACCCCAAGCATACTGACGCTGATATGCTGGGACATATAGACATTGCCCATTTTTACTAAAAAAACCGTAAACACTTAAAGACTCTGCTGTAAATGCATCTGTAATATTTGCCACAATACCCCCATTTTATATCACCACTATATTTATGGAGTATATATGAATATAGTCAGTTTCTGAATTCATATGCTTTATTTATAACAAGTTACACAAGCACCAGCACCCTCAACTTCATCATAAACTGCATCTAAATCAATCATCTCAATTAATTGATCATCATAAAGAGCATTGCGACGACGTTTTTTCTTAAACTTTTCAAGCTTTTTCTCATGATCAGCCTTAATTTGTGCAATACGCTCTGGCTCTTCAAGTGTACTCAAAGGCGTATTTTTTCCCATCCAATAGTAAGTTTCACCATTTGTAGACTTTTCATCAACCAGCTGCTTTTCATAAGCTTTAGCTTCTTCAAACTTCTCTGGGTGACGTTCCTTCAAACGCACCCACTCAATCTTCCTTTGATAAAAACAAAATGTACAACCACTACGGGAGCGCCATTCATAGTACTTAGGTAGACCTAATCCAGTGCCTTCCAGAATATTAATAATATCTTCTTTTACTAAACCATCTTCAGCAAATGGCATTTTAGTAGTTAAAAATTTTTGCGTAGGAACATAGCCTTCACGCCAGGGCTCATCAGCACGAATTCCTACATAACTAATAATTTCATAGCCCTCATCTAAAAATGGTTTTACCCATTTTTCAAATGGCACTAATTTCATTTGTACCGTACACCAACGCTGATGCCCTGATGGCAGGAAATGGTTATATTCCTTTAACCAATAGTCAAAATCCTTATCAGCACCCAAACGTAAAATGGGTTTACCCAAATAAGATTCTAACTTATTCAGGTAGTCCATCACTTCAGGCAATTCTTTGCCCGTATCAGTAAAAAAATATTCAATATCCAATTCAGGATAGTTATCTCGCATATAGACAGCTAATGCAGCACTATCTTTCCCCCCAGATAACCCTAAAACATGCTTAATTGGCTTATCAATTTTCATGCTTTCTTTCCTCGCCTATTGGATACAAATATTGCTTTAATAGCTGATACAGAACTATGGCTTTAGCATCATCACTCAACTCCGTAGAATTAACTTGCTTGTCTAACTCCACTTTCAAGGTATCTAATTGCCTTTGAAGCTTCTGATCAATAATGATATCTCTATTGTACTCTTCAAAACCATGAGCAGTATTTACAATTATTGCTAGAGATTGATGTTGCTGATTTACTTTTAATTCTGGATGAGAATTTTTAACAAAAAAACTTAATTGTTTAAAACGCTGTATATAGTTAGGTAAAGCTTCAAAAGCTTTTTTCAAACTATCGTCAGTCCAATCCCTTTCGGGTATTTGTCCAAGCAAAGTGATCATGTTACTGATCCATTGAGATGAATCCGAAGAGCATTTAGACAAATGCTCAGCAAATTTTTTCATTTGCCAATCAGCAGCCGACCGACTAACTGATTTTGCTTGCTCAATAATATCCGGAGTGATCTCACCTAACTCTTTATACAGGTTTTTTTCAAACTTTTTAAATAAATCAGATTTTGCATTACTAATACTAATGAAGAAATCAGAAATATCAGCAAGAATTTGTTGATCATCTTTATTATCTACCTCTAACAGATCATACATATCTTCGAATAATAGTTTGTAGGGATCATCAGCCTTGACAATAAACGATCGAAGTTGCTGTACATTCTCTTCAAAAAAATCAAAATCTTTTGAAAACTTAACCCAATTTGACTGCTTAACTACATGCGAAACCATAAAACGGGCAACTAATAAAGGAGTCGCCTTAATATTATTTGAAAATATATCGTTAATACTTTGAGCTAAAAGCTGAATGAAACGATCTTTTTCTGCAGGCTCCTTCACAAACTTAACAGCAACTTCATTTGGACGTTTAACTAATTTATTTAAGAACTCGTCATCCATTGAACTAATGAAACGAAATTTCTGAGTTATATCTTTATCATAGAATGCTAGAGCACTTTCTTTAGCTAACAATAAGGCTAAACCAAAAATTGGCAATAGACCTTGAGGTATTCCAAATGGTGGCTTAGACCATTCTGTATATAACTCTGATAATGCAACTAATTTCTTATTGGCCTTAAATAATTCATACCCTTTCTCAAACATTTCAGAGACTAGTTTTAAATTTTCTCTTCGTTCTTCACTACAATTACTATTTACTTCAGGAATCACAAAAGACCAGATACCTTGCTCAGCTTGATATTGATGCAAACCCAACTGTTTCAAACAGGACAGATAAATAGCTTTCTCCGGTGGAAATTTATCTATCCCTAAATTATCTTGATCAAAACTTTCCAACATCTTTTCTAATAGCTTTCTACGACCAGCAGCAGCAGAGCTAGATACATCATGTCTAACGACTAGTTCATTCGAGACTGCAGGGCAAGCAAAAAATATCTTATCAGCAATTTCAGAAGCAACCATCGACAATGATTTTGCTAAAATCTTCTGTCCGGAAAAATACCAATCAACATTTTCAAAAGATTGCTGAAATAAGATATCAATTTGCTGATATGCGTAATTTAACCGTTGCTCATATTCTTTTTTAGCAACAGGATCAATCATTAGTTTAGGTTGATCTATATGGATTTCTTTTAAAGCAAAAATTTCTTTAGACCAACTTAGAATTTCATTCAATTTTTTTAATTGAGAAACAACTAATCCTGGATGCTCAATAGAAATGTCAGCGAGTCTTTTAGGACTCAATGCATGGTCTGTAATCAACACAAAATGTGCAAAAGCTTTTGTATTTTGTAATTCATCACTCTTATGTAAACGTTTGAGTCCTACAATATCATTGACGAGATGCTGATCCATCCAGCGCATCACACCCTTTTGTTGGTAGTGTCTTTTAGCGAGTATGGCATTTCCTTTATAGTCAATATGCTCAAAATAATTTTGTTGACTACTTAATGTTTGTAACTTTTCTTGCAACAACTGCTGAATATTGAGCTCAGACGTTTCAACTACTTCATACGAATCAGTTCGATTCCAATGGGTTATTAGCCCCCAGGCTTTAAGATTATTTAAACACTCATCAAGAGAATCCAAGGCAACTGCAGAAGTAGGCAATGCACTGGCTATTAAATTTTTTGTAGGATAAACCCCTAACGACTTTCCAAATAAATTCATCATTGCAATAGCTTTAATAATATTAAAGTAAAGCTCGTCTAGCCGATTTTCTTCTAACTTATTGAGTTGTTTGCTTAATAAAGTGAGTGTTTCCTCAACAACCCCCCAAGAATGTCCTTCCTTAGATCCTAAAATTTGATGCTGAAGGTTATGACTTAAATAGTTCCATAAATCAACAATAGTATAAGTCTTATAATATTCAACATCCGCTTCTAAAAACTTTCTGAAACTTAATGGCTCAACTGATAAAAGAAAACTAAAAATACTGCGTTCATTTTGACTGAAACTACTTTTTGCAATTGAACCTAAGAGAACTGTAGTTAGTGGATGCAAGGGTAAAGCACCAATAAAATATTGTTTAATTTTAGGGCTACTTTCTGTCAACCTTGAACCAATAGATGACATTACATCATCGATTAGTCGTTCATTTAGGCATACGACTGGATCAGGGATCTTATTTTTTGTGGTCTTAATTGTTTTTGATATTAGAGCGACTGATTCATCTAAAGAAATACGATATGCAATATCAATATAACGCCCTTGGATCTTTGCCCACTCTAATGCAATTTGATGACTTAAGCCTTTTGCATAATCAGAAAAAGCTTGATGCAAAACGCCCACAAATATAAAAGGACATTCTTTAGTTGAAATCCTGTTAATTTTTTCAGATAACTCTTGGAATAAGTGTAAATCACCGCTATTTCTAGCGATATTATCTAGTAACTTACCCATTTCATCTAAGACAAAAATACTCCCTGATATTTTACCTTGAAGCGCTCTGAATACATCATCTATCCAATCTACTAATTGTTTATCACTTTGAATTTCTTCAGGCAAGAAAAATAAATCATCCTGAAAAAGCCCTATCAGTTCTGCATCTTGCAGGGCTTTCAAAATAGATTTGTAAAACAACTCAGCAGGTGATGTCACTCCACCCACCGCTTTAATTATCAACCACGGCTTATCATCAGAAAAATTAAAAGATTTATCCAGCTTTTTAAGCAGTTTCTTATCATTAACAAGATTTCGTGCTGCGTTTCTTATACGACCATCTTGATGTAATAAGCCTGTTAACACAGCAGCTAAAGTTGATTTGCCTGTCCCATAACTCCCCGTCAATGTAAAGGTTGACTGGCCAGAAGTCTCAAATGAATCAATAATTGTCTGCAAAGAATTATAGGCAGTTCCATGAAAAACAATTTTATCAAAAAACTCTTTTGATATATCCGTATCTAATCGTGTAGATAAAAGATGATTAACATGAATTTGATAGTAATGATTCAAATTTTCTACTTTAGTCATTTTTAATTTTTCCACGATAAATATTAGCTAAGAGTTCATCTAGATTGATTTCATTTATTTGATCGCAAGCTAAACTCCGCATACCCAAGGTATCTGTCCATTTAAAACGATCATCAATTAATGCACACTGATTTAAAAAATAATCAACTGCCGCATTATTCAAACGATATAGTTTTCCTGGACTTCCTGGATTCGTAGCAATGCTATCTACACTGATTGTAGTTAGTTGGGAAAAATTCTCTTTCCAGAAATCGACTAAACAATATAAAAAAACCTGTACAGGCAAATTTTTTTGCTCAAGTAAATCTGCTTTAAATTTATGTGATTCAATCTGATAAATAAGATTTAACTCATTTAAAGGGGAAATAAATGCATCTTCATTCAGCTGCTTTCTGCTCAGTCTTTTTGCATAGCACAATACAAAACAATCAAAATCTTTCTGTAGGGTTGCTAGTGATGGAACCTTAAGTCCTACTGACTCTAACCAATTGATCAAATCACTAACTAACTCTGATTTATCAAAAACTTGCTTATTCGAGAAATTAAAATACCAACGAGAGAAAGTTAAGTCATTAAACCGTTTTTGGATAAAGTAATGCAATAACCAAGTTGATTCATTTAATTCTAAAAAAGCATCATAATTTTTAAAAATTTCACCTAATTTAGTCTCATAATTTATTTTATTGTTCTCTTGATTTTGCAAAGGCACTAAGCCGGAAACATCAGCCCAGTACCTAATACTATTGACCATGTTTTTCCCAACGCCTAACTCCACAACTTGCTTTTCAATATCTTTTTCATTTAGATTCAATGTATTATAAGCTTTATTAAGCCAACCATAACGTAAAGCAAAAGTTTCGTGTCCTGAAAAATGTAACGTAAAATTAGTAGAGTTCATTAAAAATATTCACTGGAGACGTGCCTCCAGTAAGACTACTACTATTGACATATATATTCAATAAATTAAAGATCATTTGAAAAAAAAGAAAAGCCTAAAACTTTTCTTTTTCAATAACTTGAGAAATTTCACAATACGACTTCATTGCAAAGGCTATACAGTCACTCGGCTGCAAGTCATATGGAATTGTAATCGCTATATACTGTTTTTTTGACTCAATATTCTTTAACACCAGAATATTATCCGTTAAGTCAAATACAACATCTCCTCTTTTGACCTGTCTATCGACCAAGCAAAAACAATCTTGCTTAACCAACCAACCTTCAATAAAAATTTTAATTACCTCACTATTTAATTCCATTTTTCACTTCCTCTTCTCTAGACCAACTTATCCCTAAAAGCCGGTTAGCTACCACGTGTAGAGTAGATATTACAATCCGTAAAGGACATAAAACCTACAGCCAAATAAGGGAGCCGAAACTCCCATTTTTATTCATGACTTTCCAACTTATTTTCAATCCATTGATGTACTTCCTAAGCTGACCAACCAACACGTGATTCACTTAGTCGTACAGGTCGAAGGAAAGTAGGATCGTAGTATTTTGACTTTTGATCGATCATTTCATAGATCTTTATTCGACTATTATTCGTAAACTGGATGACATCTTTAATATTAATAATTCAATTCATCTGAAAGTCTGACCTACAAGTGTATTCATTGTGTTTACTCCTATCTCATGAGCGAGTTACTCGAAATCATGAGATACGGCAATCCCGTAAGGTTTTACCGTATCCGATTCAGTTTAATGTCGTCACAGAGCCCTTTAACTCCTGCTGAATATTAAAAGCTTCATTTAGAATTGTTGGCTGCTGTGACCCCTCTGCCTGATAAAACTCCTCCACTACGTCTAACCCCTCCTCTGCATGCACCTCAAACTTGGCATTAGCCAAACCCTGCCGTGCAATCTGATCTAATGCCGTCTGATTAAACCCTGCCTGTTTCCCCTGTTGGTCAATCTCTTTGGCTGTCTGTATCGCGGATTGCAAATCCACTCCTTCCTGTAAAGTTAAATCCACGTAATACACAGGCTGTCGATAGCTTTGGGTGGTACTTTTTCCACGTAACGTGAGCTGCAATGGTAAACACGACAACAAACCACCTGATGCTGCATGGTAGTAATTCAAACGTGCAGCCAAAGTGCGGATACTGTTAAAACCTGTGGTTCTAAAAATGAATGTACCGAGTTCATCACTTTCATCCAAATTGACATGTAAACGTCCATAGGGCTTGCAGTTTCCTCCTTGCGCCAATGAGCATAAGTCTGGTGATGGGCATGGGTGCTGCTCAACACCCTGATTGGTGAGTCGCTGGCAGGTTTCACCATTACCTACACAGACAGGCCGTCCTGTCTGTCGATCAAATAAGCTGTACTCTGCTCTAAGATTCAGTTCAGGATCATTAAAGATCATACGGACTGGAATGGTTCTGAGTTTTTGATTCGGTGCTTTGGCACGGAGTTGTTCATCCAGTGGATGCTTCACCCAACCCTCTTTGTTTTGGATTTGACTGGTAATAGTAAATTGGTCATCCTTTTCAGGAACACGTTTACCATTCTTTTCTATAATTTTACCAATGCTGATACGCCCAAGTACGGGTGGTGTAATTGCTAGACCTTTAATCATGAGATGAATCCTTATTTTGTTAAATATTTACGAAGTCACGATATTTACTGTAAAGCACCGCCTCTTCACCTATTCCTTTTCAGCCTGATCAATCACCTCTATATTCATCGGTCACAAGAGATTGAGTGCATCAAAGATTTACGCAAAGCTTCTCCAACGCCCTTTCTCTGTTATTTAGAGAGAGGGCAAGTGGGGCGGCTTTGCGCATTTTTTAGGTTTAAGGAGGAGGGCTAGAGTTGGTTAAGAACTTGAATGAATATTAAATCTGCGACTACCAATACGGGTTTGAGGATACTGATCTAATAATTCGGGCTGTGCTTGGAGTAATGCTTTCTGGTCTAACACCACACTATCCTTCGATTTCTTCCATGTCACACTGCCCTGACTAAATATGGCTTTTTCGGCATCCTTCATTAATATCTGAATACGATGCTTGAGATAGTCATATTTGGTTTGATGGTGTGCTAGATGCTTCTCCTCATTCAGTAGATCAGTAAATAGCTGATCTACTCCTGATAAAGTAGACAGATCCACAGTTTGTAAAGGTATATGCTGCGGGTATAAGAGTTGCAGAGCTTTAGCTGCTGATTCACTAGCATCGACATGAGGTGGTATATCGTTTTCTACACAAGACCAGAAGATTTTTTCTGAAGCAATAAGACGATTGATCACAATTTCATTGCGTTCGACTTTAAATATCTTAGCTTCGTGTCCACAGATCAAGGCACAGATATGCGCTGCTTGTTTCCCCGTAACAGCCAATTGATGCTGTACTTGAATGAGCACATACATAGGCACACCGTCTCGCCAATGCTTGGTTCCCCACTCTCCAACTGATTTACATTCGAGAAGCTGTACTTCATCACTGCCTACGACTGCATAATCTAGATTGGCTAACATAAAAGCTTTGTCTTCATCAGGATGTTGTAGAACTGCATTGACCCGACGAACCTTATTACCAGTACGCTGTTGATAGTAATCTGCAATCAGCGGTTCTAACTTGTTCCCCCAATACAAAGGGGAATAATGGTTCTTAAAAGGTTGATCTGGAGGGGATTGCATTCGACCTGTTTTAATCATCCATAGTTCCAACATCGACATATGTGGATTTAAACCACAAGCTGCTGCGGCATCACTACTTCCAATGCCTTGTTTTCGTACTTGTAACCATTGCTCACGACTCATACCTTTGGTTTTAGCCAAACGTTTAGCTGAATTTGGCTGTGATCTAGAAGTCAAAGCGGTTTGGGGTGGATTTAGGGTTAAAGGTAAATGAGCGATTGCATGACTTGATGAGGTTTGAGTATTTGGATTCATCATATTCTCCATATCTGTAAAAAATTAAAAATTTGGGCATAAAAAAAGCCGCACCTGGGGGAGGTGCGGCAAAAGGAAAAACGAATCATTAAAATTGATTCAGGAAAGGTTCAGCTTAGGCTATTCATTTAATAAATGAGCCCCTATGTATGTTGAATTTAAGCCACCATTCTTAACGCTTGTTCTACTCCTCGTTGTTTAATAGCAGCCCCCATACCAAACCAAGCCGAATCCAATCGATGGTCGGTACTCATCGCTCGTCGTTCATGGTCACAGAACTCTGTAATGGCACAAAGTAAACCGTAAGCTGTATCTTTGGCTGAACTGAGTTCTGCCCCACGCCCTTGTCCATTGAACATCGTCATGACTTTTGACATTGCTCGTCCATTCGGCTCAGTTTTACTGTCTGATCGAGATGAATTTATTTGGTTAGGCATTGCAGCATTACGGTAGAACTGAATGATGCTTTCATCCTGTTCAGCATTGCTTAGATTGGTATTGTTAAACACCGCATCGAAGTAAGCTGCGGCTTCTTGCTGTGTTACCTTCCGTTGACTGAGTTGCTTCATCTCGTACATATGCTCATCCCATGTACGAACTGAAACACCCAATTGCTGCTTTACTTTTTCTGCATCGAAACGAGTGCTGTGTGGGACTTTAACAATGCCTGCACTATTCTGTCCTTTTAGCGCAATCGCCAAAGTGTTACTACAGACCACTCGAATTGAAGTGAATTGTGCAGTTGTAGCAAGTGTTCCATCACAAGCCGTTGCTAATAGAATATAGCCATTACTGACATCCTTGCCTTTTAAGGCTGCGGTCTGCCCAGTCTTAGCCAATGCCCAGAACTTCTTACCGCCTTTGAGTACACCTGCTGTCTCAAGTTCAAAACCTGATTGTTCAGTGAGGTCTCGATAAAACTCCAAAATAGAACTTGGTTGCACTTCTTGAAAGCGTTGGCTAACAACAGATAACGGTGCATGGGTATCAGAACGATACAAAACTCGTTGCTCTTCAAAAGGCATAATAATACTCTGACCTTTCTCATTCTGCGCCATGTAACTGACATCAGATGATTCAATGCGCCAGTCCATACCTGCCTGCTTCGCCCAAACTTCAATTGGCTGATCTGGAGTAAGCTGATTACCTAGACCATGCCAAGGGGTTTCACCGACATACGCCATTTGTTCAAGTTGATGTGCCATGATGATTTCCCCTGTCCTTAGTTGAAATTGCACTGACAATTGTTGCAATGGAAATAGCCCGTTGGTCGCTGTGGTTGTGAGGGTTGAATAAAACTATCAATCAAGC
>JACCDZ010301087.1_pt1 | contig 18540 bp, 8 predicted proteins | sample 7449551 | NCBI WGS metagenome assembly JACCDZ01 (sample SAMN15323452, study PRJNA562643) | freshwater metagenome | isolation source: river surface water | place: USA:Blue River Watershed | collected 2017-08-18
AGGATCTACAACCTATGGCCCAAGCGCAACTAAACCAACAGGCGCAGGAACGTATGAGGTTATCGCCACACTTGCTGCTGACGCTAATTATAGTGGTGCAACATCTGCTCCTTATGCCTTTACGATTAATACGGCAAGTTCCACAATCACGGTAACGGGCCTTACTTCTTACACGTACAATGGCTCTACACAAGGCCCTATAACGAATACAAAAACTGGATCTACGGGTGCGGTTACGTATAGTTATGTTGGGACAGGATCTACAACCTATGGCCCAAGCGCAACTAAACCAACAGGCGCAGGAACGTATGAGGTTATCGCCACACTTGCTGCTGACGCTAATTATAGTGGTGCAACATCTGTTCCTTATGCCTTTACGATTACAGGAGCGAATAATCCAGACACAGACGGTGATGGAGTCACCGATGCACAAGAGGCAATCGATGGTACAGATCCTAACGACGTTTGCTCTTACCAGGTAGCTAGCCAAACGTTGACGCCTACTTCTGCATGGTCAACGGCGGATTGCGACGGAGACGGTACGCCTAACGGAACAGACACAGATCCTAACGATCCTTGTGTTCATTTAGCAGGCGCAACTCCAGTAACCACCAATGCGATCTGGCGTGCGGCGGATTGCGATGGTGACGGTGTGACCAATGGAAAAGAAACGGATGACGGAACGGATCCGAATGAGGGATGTTCTTATGTAGTCACGAGCAGAACCTTAACGCCTAGCACGGCTTGGGGAACGCTAGACTGTGATGCGGATGGAAATTCGAATGCAACGGATCCAAATATCGATGCGCCAGTGGCCTCTAATGATTTGGTTAACTTACCAAGTTCGGGTGCTTTAACGGTTAACATTTTAACGAATGATGATTTCTTGCCAGGTGCAAATACAGAAATTTCGAGACAATTGCCTCCAAATGACGGTACGGCCAAAGGAACCGTCACCTTTAATCCGCTTACGGGCGAGATGACGTATAAGCGCGCTCCATTTGAGACCGGCCTAGTAACGATGGGTTACAAGGTAACTAATAAGGCGGTATCGCCACCGGTTTCTGCGTTAGCTTTTGTGACGATTTTGGCTTGTGACTTACAGGATCCATAATCCGATTGCGACGGTGACGGAGAGCCGAATGGAACGGATTTGGCCCCTACAGATCCTTGCGTTTACGAACCTACGCGTCAAGTGAAAGCGAACGTATCGGATGACTGGAAAGCCCTGGATTGTGACGGCGACGGCGTTTTAAATGGAACGGAATTAGCAGATGGCACTTCGCCTTCCGATGCTTGTTCATTTAAAGCGGGAAGTATTACCATGGCTCCTAGCGCGGCTTGGTTACTATTAGACTGTGACGCAGATGGCGTGACGAATCAGGTAGAAGGAACGCAGGATTTAGATGGAGATGGAATTCCAAATTGCTTGGATACGGATTCAGATGGGGACAGCATCTCGGATAAATTAGAGACGATAGTGGATACGGATAGGGATGGTAAGCCGGATTATTTAGACTTAGATTCTGATAACGATGGTATCCTCGATTCCGTTGAAAACAAGGTGTGTACGGGCACTGGAATTCTGTGTGACACGGATGCAGATGGTACGCCTAACTTCCGCGATTTAGATTCTGATGCAGACCAAATCAAGGACGTAATCGAAGCGAGTGGTTCGGATTATAACCAAGATGGTATCGCGGATGGAAACATCGATGAGAAAGGAATTCCGTCCTCTGCGAATAAAGGTTTAACGCCGCCGGATACGGATCGCGATGGGAAATTAGATCCATACGATGTGGACTCGGATGGAGATGGAATCTCTGACTTTGACGAAGAGTATAATGAAGTAGCGGACTTCGCTGATTGTGATAAGGATGGGATTGTGAATCGATTAGATCCGGATGAGTGTGAGATTTTTGCACCTCAGGGGATTTCTCCTAATAATGATGACAAAAACGATCGATTAGTCTTCAAAGGATTGGTGTTCCGGAAGTTACCGAATTACTTGTCGGTGTACAACCGTTGGGGAACCTTAGTCTTTGAAATGGATGACTATGATAACAGCTGGAGTGGTACGATTCTGCCAGACGGAACCTACTTCTACGTGTTAGATTTCTATGGTAGAAAGCCTACCATCAGTAATTATTTAGCCATTGATCGTACGATTAAATAAGCAAGAAGATGAGAATAGTAATAATTGCAGTCCTACTTTTGGGATCTTATATAGCAAATGCACAAATCGAATCCATGTATTCGATGTATCGATTGAATCCCCTCATTGCCTCACCAGCGTTTGCCGGTGAAGTGGAGCACCAGGGCGAAATCATCGCGATGAACCGCCAGCAATGGGTGGGGATTCAAGGGGCTCCTCGTACGATGGGTTTTACGGGTAATTTCAAATGGAAACCGAACACTGGTCTAGGGTTTGTTTTTCTTTCGGATGTGTCAGGTCCCTCAAAAATTATGACGGCCGCTGGGGATTTTGCCTACCAAGTGAAATTGAATGAAAGCTGGAAGGTTTCCGGTGGCGTTCGCGTGGGGATGTCGAGTCTAGGTTTAGATTACGATGGTATCCAAGTCGTGGACCCTACGGATCCCGTTTTCCAAGGCAGTCGCACTACCGGAATGAAGTTCAATACGGGCTGGGGTTTGCGCTTAGCGAATAACAAAGGTTTGTTTGTGGCGATTTCGCAGCCGCGGGTGATTGGCTATGATTTTGGTTCTGGGAATGGGGGTTATAAAGATGTGACGTATCATTATGTGAATGCGGGAACGACCGTTCGACTTTCGAATAGCCTGGCTTTACAGCCTTCGTTTATGGCGCGTATCGCGAAAGATGTGCCGGTTAGCTGGGATGTAAACGTGAATGCTCGCATCGGGAATGCCTTCGATACGGGGATTTCGTATCGCCACAAAGATAGCTACGGTGCTCGTTTAGGCGTGCAGGCGAGTCCTAAAATCTATTTGACCTATATCTACGAAATGCCTATTTCGTCTTTAAGCAAAGTCACTTTGCAGTCTCACGAGATCGCGATTCGCTTATCGATTTTTAAGAAAGACGCACCAACTGAATCAGCCAAATAACATGAAGAACTTTATACTTTTATTGCTTTTAATGACCCTGTTTACGCCCACTTTTGCGCAAGACAGTACACAAGCCAAAACACCCAAGCGTCAAAGTTTCGCGCTGATCGGTGGCGTCTCTGATATGTGGCATCAAAACTTTGTGACTCGCCGGGATTACGTGCAGAGTTACACCCATTTTGGGATTCAATATGCGGCTGAAGTAAAGCCTAATGTGGATGTGTACGGAACGCTGGTTTATGGCATTCGAGATGCGAAAGATATGGCCTCAGCCGGCCTAGGTCTTCGCTACTATTTATTGGATCGCGAGACACACAAAAAGTTTAGACCTTTTGCGAATTTCAGCGGCGAAGTAGTGGCAGATAATTCCACGCGGATTACGTACAGTGATGTGGATTTGACGGGTTCTGTAGGAACGGGTTTTGACTTTAAAATACTAGGCTCTTTGTACGGTCGTGCCATGGTAAATGTGGGTTTCCCTTTCTTCCAACTGGGCAAAGTAGACTTCACGGACGGTCGTGGAACTTATGCACATTATACTGGCGGTTTAGTGTACGAATGGGGGAATAAACCTAAGCCTGCTCCAGCGAAAGCAGCCGAGCCCATATCGATCGATACCGACGGCGATGGCATCGTAGATAAAGAAGACAAATGTCCTACGGTGATAGGCGTTCGTTCGAATAACGGTTGCCCACTGGATACGGATGGTGACGGTGTAATCGATGCAGAAGATAAATGTCCTGCAGTAGCGGGTGTGAAGGAAAACCAAGGTTGTCCAGCAGATGCGGACGGCGACGGAATCATCGATGCGGAAGATCGTTGCCCTACACTAGCGGGTATTAAAGCGAATCAAGGTTGCCCAGCAGATTCAGATGGCGATGGAATTTATGACAGCGAAGATGCTTGTCCTAACGTAGCTGGAATTGCTTCTTTAAAAGGCTGTCCTGCGCCTAAAGATGCGGATGGTGACGGTGTAATTGATGTAGAAGATTTGATGCCAAACGTAGCCGGTTTAGTGGCCCTTCAAGGGGTGCCAGAGAACTTAGTGATCTACTTTAATACGAATCGATTTAGCTTAACGGCAGAGTCGATAAGCACCTTGGATATCGCGTTGACCTTGTTAAAAGCTCAGCCTAGTCTAAAGCTGAAAGTGACGGGTCACACGGATTCTCGCCAAACAGTACAATACAACGTCGAACTTTCGAAGAACCGTGTATTCGAGGCACGCAACTACCTCATCCAGCATGGTGTGAAGAAGAAGCGAATGAAATTAGCTTGGTTCTCAGAATTAGTGCCTGCCGCACCGAACACGACGGTGGATGGCATGAAGCTGAATCGAAGAGTGGAAGTACAGATCGTAAAATAGAAAGAGGAGGCTTCTGAAAAGAGGCCTCTTTTTCTAATTAAATTTAAAACAGAGTATTATGATGAAAAAAGAATTTCTTTCAAAAATGACTTCAAGACTTATATCTGTCTTTACAATCCTATTTCATTTATTATTATTAGTTAATATTCATTCCCATGCTCAGGTAATAGTGGGTACAGGGGCTTGCGCTCAGACTGTAAATACGAGCAATGGAGTAACTGTAACGCAGTCTGGAGGAAGTTGTATTGTAAAATTTACGGGAATCGGTTCTGATCATATTTGGACTATTCCATCTTCTGGATTGCAAAACGTGTCCTTTTCCATTAAAGGTGCCGGAGGAGGCTCCTATTCTACTTCTGCTAGTTCTGTTTATCTAAAAGGAGCAGTATTTACTGGAAATATTACTCAATTGGTAGCATCAGATGCTTATACGATCCAAGTAGGTCTTACTAACACATTAGGCAATCAACCATATGCACCAGGTGGTTGGCCTAATGGAGGGCAGGGTGGAAGTAATGGGGCTAGAGGGGGAGGAGGAGCAACTCGGTTCTATGATTCTTCCAATAATTTAATTTTAGTAGCCGGAGCTGGAGGCGGCAATGGCACTGATAGTGATCCTGATGGGTCTACACAGGGGTTTGATGCGAATGGTGCAACTGGTGGGGCAGGTGGAATCGGTACAGAAAAAGCTGGATATGCGGGTTCAAATGCTACAACAGGGACTGGCGGTAATGGCCCCTACAGGCAGCTTGGAGGAGGAGGAGGAGGTTATGCCGGAGGGGGTACCGGAGGTAAAGATACACCTTATGGCTCTAGTAATCTAGGTGGGAATGGAGGGCGAGGTTCTTCTTATTTTGATCAATCTCTTGTGACCCTTTCAAATCCTTCAACGTTTAATTTAGGAAATACTAACTCAACCTATGGATTTTATTCAAACAATCCGACTTTAAATGGTGAGATAACTTTTACATTTCCCGTAATAACAATAACAACCATTGGTACGTTATCTCCTTTTACAAAATGTTCTAGTGCCGTTTCAAATGCACAATCTATAGCAGTAAACGGCTCTTTATTAACATCAGATATTTCAATTGCTCCATTAACAGGTTTTGAATATTCGTTAGATGGTTCGACTTATTCATCTAGTCTAAGTTTAGCTCAATCAAGTGGTACAGTAAGTTCTACAGTTTATATTAGGATGAAAGCTGATGCAACAGGAAGTCCAGCTGGAAATATAGTTTTGAGTTCCACTAATGCGGCATCAGTAAATATTGCAGCCTCAGGAACGGTTTATGCTCCACCAGCTATCACCACTCAACCAACAAGCCCATCAAACGTTTGTTTAAATGGGACTGCTTCAATCGCAAGTCTTACTGCATCCGGACTAAATTTAGGGTATCAATGGTACAGTAATACGGCAAATTCGACGGTAGGCTCTACGGCGATTTCGGGCGCGATAAGTACTACTTATACGATCCCTACCTCTACGGCTGGTACTACCTATTATTATGCGGTTGTTACGGGACAATGTGGTACTGCTGTCACAAGTTCAATTATTTCTCAGACGATAGATACATCTATTTTCACCACAGATGTCTCCTCGGCCGATCAAACGTATACTATTGGTTCCACTGCCACTGCACTAACGGTAAATTCGCCTGGAGCGACCTCGTATCAGTGGTATTCCACTCCTTCTAATCCTTCTTTACTAAATGGATTTACTAGTACTGCTGGATTTACTTCGAGTACTGGGTCTTTCCAAACATTTGCTTTGTATTCTGGAGGTAATCCTGCAATTACGGGTGGTGTTTTGACTTTTGCTTATGTGGATGGGTCTAATGTTTACAGAGATTTTGCGCTTGATCCTACAGCCACTACCGTTACATTTAGTACGCAGTATGCAGAGACAGATCCTAACAATAATAGGGCTGGAGATGTTGGAAAAATTCAATTGATTTTCTACAACGCAAGCAATGTACAAGTTGGACAAACGGTAGAATCTCCACAATTTACAGGGACACTCACTTTTCAAAATGTAAGTTTGTCTAACGTGGCTATTCCATCAGGCGCCACAAAAGTACGCGCCGTGTTCTATCAAGTAAGTGAAACAGAATATTGGGCAGGTAATTATGGTATTGCGTTCAAAAATCCTGTAGTTTCTACCAATGTTGCTTTATCTGGCACGGCAATATCGGGGGCAAATTCCGCTACTTATACGCCATCTACCAGTTCGGTTAGCTCACTATATTTTTATGCGGAAGCATCAGGCGGTTGTTCGCCAGTTACTAGTTCCATTTCTGGTCTGATTTCTGTAGTTAAGCCAAACCCTGTGATTACGGCAATGCCTGCTGTTAGTAAAGTTTTTGGTGCTCCGGCATTTACTTTAACAGATCCAGCTTCTACAAGTACGGGTGCATTTATGTACACTTCTAGTAACACAGCTGTTGCTACAATTACAGGTAATGAGGTAACTATTGTAGGTGCAGGAACGGCTGTTATTTCAGCGAATCAGACAGCTACGGCTGCTTATAGTTCGGGTTCCGTTACGTTCAATTTAACAGTGACTAAGGCGAGCAGAACCTTGACTGGTTTCAGCGCTAGTATTGATAAAGTATATGGTTCATCAGCCTTTGTGTTACCTACAGTTACTCGCTCTGCTGGTACAGGTAGTATTACTTATTCTTCTAGTAACACATCTGTAGCAACTGTAAATGGAGCAACTGTAACTATCAACGGTGTGGGAACAGCAACGATAAATGCGAATATTGCGGCCGATGCTAATTATGGTAGTGCCACTACTTCAACACTATTAACCGTAAACAAAGCCCCTAGGACAATTAGTGGATTAGCTACTACGATCACAAAAACAGTAGGCGATCCGAGTTTTGACTTAAGTACTACGCTTTCTGCAGGGACTGGCACAATTACGTATGCATCTAGCAATACGTCAGTGGCTACTGTTTCTGGTAACACGATTTCTATCGTGGGTGCGGGTACAGCAACGATAACAGCTAGCGTCGCTTCTAATGCAAATTACCAAGCAGCTACTGCTTATTTAGCTCTGACTGTTGAAGTAGGTGATACTGACGGAGATGGTGTGTCAGATTCGCAAGAGCTGATCGATGGCACGGATCCTAATTCATCGACAAGTTTTAAGGATACGGATGGTGATGGTGTGCCTGATGTCGTGGAAGTAATTGATGGTACGAATCCTGCTCTCAATGGAGATGCAAAAGATACCGATGGGGATGGTGTCCCAGATTATGTCGAGGTGAAACAAGCTACCTCTCCTACGAATCCAACAGATACTAAAGATACCGACGGTGATGGTGTACCGGATTATATCGAGGTACAACAAGGTACTTCGCCAACGACTGCTGCAGATACAAAAGATACGGATGGTGACGGCGTATCAGATTACATCGAGCGATTGCAAGGGACAAATCCGAATGCAACTGGCGACGTCGTGATAGACACGGATGGTGATGGTGTGCCTGATTATATTGAAGTCCAGCAAGGTACCTCGCCCATTTCCACTAATGACGCAAAAGATACAGATGGAGATGGCGTACCAGATTATATCGAGATGAAACAGGGCACAAATGTGAATGCTCCTGGAGATAATGTTAAAGACTCTGACGGCGACGGGGTTCCAGATTACATTGAAGTTCAACAAGGGACCTCTCCTACCACAGCCACGGATGCGAAGGATACGGATGGTGATGGCATTCCAGATTACATTGAGGTGAAACAAGGAACTAACCCAGCGGTAGCCGGTGATGCGAAAGACACGGATGGTGATGGCATACCTGATTTCATCGAGGTATTACAAGGCACAAATCCTGCACAAGCTGGCGATCAACTGAAAGATACGGATGGCGATGGAGTACCAGATTACATTGAAGTTCAACAAGGCACTTCACCTACGACAGCTACGGATGCGAAGGATTCAGATGGCGATGGCGTACCTGATTACATTGAGGTGAAACAAGGAACTTCTCCTACGCTAGCCACAGATGCGAAAGACTCTGATGGTGATGGAGTACCGGATTTCATTGAATTACAACAAGGAACATCACCTACGACGGCAAACGATGCGAAGGATTCGGATGGTGATGGCGTACCAGATTACATCGAGGTAAAACAAGGAACGAATCCGACTGTTGCTTACGATGGTAAGGATACGGATGGCGATGGCATTCCTGACTATGTGGAAATCGCTGCGGGTCTAGATCCAAACGATGCGAGTTCTGCGGTTGACTCAGACGGTGATGGTGTTCCAGATTATGTAGAGATCAAAGAAGGGACTAACCCGAATGATGCGACATCTGTGAAAGATGCTGACGGCGATGGGGTACCTGATTACATGGAGATTTACCAAGGCACGAATCCGAATAGCGCGTCAAGCTTTGCTGATGCGGATGGTGATGGAATCTCCGATGTGGAAGAGGGCTATAGTCGAATCAAAGGAGCGAACATTCCTGATCTAGATGGCGATGGTATTCCAGATTACCGCGACACGGATTGTGACGGTGATGGCATTCTAGATGTGAATGAGGACAACCTGAACTTAGGGGCATTACCGGATTGCGATAACGATGGTATTCCAAATCGTTTGGACAAAGATGTTTGCGTGACCTTTACTCCACAAGGTATTTCACCGAATGGCGATGGGGAAAATGATGTCTTGTTAGTGCCGGGTGTTATGTCAACTCAGCCCAATAAGTTGACGGTTTACAACCGAAGCGGCATGGTGGTTTATGAGCAATCGAATTACCAAAACGATTGGGCAGGAACTTCTAATAGCGGAGACTTATTGCCAGATGGAGTGTACTATTATGTGGTGGACTTCTTTGGAGTAAAACCTACGGTTAACACGTTTATTTACATTAGCCGTTTAGCACAATAAATATGAAAAGGATAGCTCTATTTTTAATAAGTTTTTTATTTATTCAGCAAGCACAAGCCCAGCTGGAGTCCATGTATTCACTGTATCGTTTTAATCCGCAAGTGATTAATCCGAGCCAGGCTGGTAGTACAAAGCACTCGGAATTCATCTTGATTAACCGCCAGCAATGGATGGGAATGGAAGGTTCACCGCAGACGGTATCTTTGACAGGAAACATTAAATACGGCGCAAATAAAGGGCTGGGTTTTGTGTTGATCAATGACCAAGCGGGCCCGGTGAAAACGGCTACCATTGCGGGGGACTTTGCTTACCACATTAAATTAAGCCAAGACTGGAATTTATCTGGTGGTGTACGTTTAGGGATGTCGAGTATGAGCGTGAATTTCTCAGCGCTTCGATTGATTAGTACGGTAGATCCAATGTTCCAAGGAGATCGCTCTACGGGAATGAAGACGAACACGGGCTGGGGTGTAAAACTTAGCAAAGCAGAAGATGGATTGTTTTTCAGCATTGCGCAACCGCGGGTGTTGAACTATGATTTTGGTTCACAAAATGGAGCTTATAAAGACGTGGCTTATTACTATGTGATGGCCGGGACTAAGGTGAAGTTGAATGAGGCGGTGAATTTGTATCCGAGTGCGATGGCTAGACTATCGCCGGACGCTCCTACGAGCTGGGATGTGAATCTAACGGCCAACATTTTAAACAAGTTCGATGTAGGGGCTAGTCTGCGCTCACAAGATAGCTATGGTGCTCGTTTAGGCGTTCAAGTTAGCCCAAAATTATACATGGGTTACGTGTACGAAGTTCCCACTTCTGCGATGAGCAAGATGGCCAGCAACACGCACGAATTAGCCTTGCGTTTTTATGTGTTTAATAAGACAGAGAAATAAAAACAGACAAGCAAGCAGAGAGTAAATAATAGCATTAAAAGAAAAAGTAAGACATGAAAAAAGTAGTTGTAGGAATTTTAGTGATGTGCGCCATGGTTTCAAGCCTGACAGCACAAACGTATAAAAATAGCATTAGCGTATTAGGCGGAAGCTCCGCATTGTGGTTAACCAATACCGCAACCGAAGCGGGAATACGCCCGGTGTATTCACATGGCGGATTGCAAGTGACCCACCAACTCAAGTCAAACATTGAAGTTGTATTAACGGGCCTTGGAGGTTATACGACTGCGCCTAGTTACAATGCAGTAAAGAGCGGAGTGGACATGAAGTATTTAAGTGCGGGCCTTGGATTGCGTTATTCGCTTTCGAAGCCTTTGGCAAAAATCTTTACTCCTTTTGCAAGCCTAGAGGCGAGTGCATTAGCGAGAAAAAACACGACACAAACCAATCACAACGTGGACGTGATCGGTTCAGTAGGCTTAGGCTTAAAGGCAGCGATCACTAAGCAAGTGAGCTTGTTGTACCAGGTGTCTATGGGATCTCCGTTCTACCAAACAAGCCACTTAGGCTCGAACGCCTTTGATGTACGAGGCTCCTACTTATTGAACTCGTTTGGGGTATCGTTCGCGTTCGGAAAAGGATGTGAACAACCAATAGCAACAGCCGTATCAGCCCCGGTAGATGTAGATACGGATGGAGATGGCGTGGTGGATCGTTTGGATCAATGCCCGGGCGTGTTCGGAACAGCCTCAAACAATGGTTGCATAGATCCAGCCTTACAAGCGGCTGCGATGGCTAAGTTAGAAAAAGAGGCGATGGTAAAAGCAGAGGCGGTAGTAGCCGCGCGTTATGAGGCTGAAGCAAAAGCAAAAGCTGAGGCAGAAGCACAAGCCAAGCAAGCGGCAGAAACCAAAGCAGCCGAAGAACAAAAGGCGAAAGAGCAATTGCTTCAAGACCGCACCTTGATTTTCAATGATGACTCAGCCGTAATCTTGCCAGCAGCAAAAGCGCAAGCAGATGAGGTGGTAGAGGCGTTAAAGCAAAACCCGACAGCAAAAGTGAAAGTAGAAGGCCACACGGATAACTACGGCACGAAGAAGAACAACGTGAAAGTATCGAGAAACCGGGCGGCAAGAGTACGTAAATACTTACAGAAGAACGGCATCGAGGCAAGCAGAGTCGAGTCATCTTACTACGGAGAGAGCCAGCCAGCACACAGCAACAAAACGCAAGCGGGCAAGAAGTTAAACCGTCGAGTAGAGATTAAAATAGTAAAATAAACAAACGCAGAAATACAGAAAGGCTTGGAGGATTCTCTAGGCCTTTTTTGTTTTAGAGGGTCTCCAAATATTGACTCGGCGTCATGCCTGTTTCCGCCTTAAACGTAGCATAGAAACCAGAGCGCGAGGAGAAGCCAGACTGGGCGCCTATTCCGTCGATGGACAGGGTGTCTGCCGTACCAGCTTTTAATAACTCTTTTGCATGTTCGATGCGTACTGTGGAGCGGTAGGCCGTGAATTTTTTCTGCAGGATCATGGTGAAGCAATAAATGATATGGTGCTTCGGGATGTCGAGTTTTTCCGAGATATCTTCGATGTCAAAATCGGGATATAAATAGGGTTTTTCGTTCTTTATGTAATCGACGATGAGTTGAGCGGTTTCTGCCAAAGGATCCTCCGAATCAGCCTCCTGAGTCGTTATTTTAGGCGCCTTTTTAGTCGAGGTTGCGATAGGCATCCCATACAATATTTGCGGAAAGAATACGATTAAAACGAGGGGAAGTAAGGCGTAGGCAATTCCAGAAATGTTATAGGTAGGCGCGGATTCCATAATGACGCTGTTAACAGGCGCATCATATAGATCTAGCGTCATTACAAGGAAATTCACCGCCACGATAAATGTGACTAAAATGAGTGTAAATAACCAGTTATAGACGAGTTTATTTTGCTTGTTCCCGTCTAAGTTTTTCCGCTCTCTCCGATGGTATTTTTGTAGAAGGAAAACGCTGGCAACAGCATAGATAATCACCAAGCTAGGGCGTGTTATAAAGGATACGCTTGGCGGGATAAGAAATCCACTTCCTAAGGTTCTCACATTATTGATGTCTTCATTAACCAGTCGCGCAATTTCTAATTTATGTTCGAAAGAGCTGAATAAATAGGGCGCAATGTTGATCGCTTGAATGAGAAATGGCAACAGATGCAGGTAGTCTTTTTTAGATGAAAATAGGCTTTTATCCGTGATGGTATTCCGCGTATACACATACAACATCGGGCCTGGTAAATACCAGAATGGAGAGAGATTACCATAGAAAATGGCTGTCCAAAAATCGTCGTGGTGGTAAACCGTGAAATAATGGGTTAAGCCATACGTGGAGAATATCCCGAAAATCCCTGTTAATAACAACGCGTTCGGATTAATACGCCAATTGTAAATGGCGATAATCGCAGAGGTGATGATAGAGAACAGGGAGACGTATAGTATCATTAAATCAATGAATGAAACGCAATTTAGCACTTAAATCTGAGAGTATTTTTTTCTGTCCAAGAAAATATCCTTCGTGGATTAGTCCAAAAAAGCACATTTTGGACTAAATCCGTTTTATCCTATAAAGAACAATCGCATTATTAAAACGAATTTTACTTGTTAAAGATAGCCAAAGCCACATTAAACGGCCCTTTACAAGGAAAATTATGAAAAGAATCACGCTTCTTTTATTGTTCGTAATGAGCTCAGCATCAGCTCAAACCTGGAATTTATCCGTAGGGGCGAACACCACGAACTTTGTTTACACGGATTCGCAGGGGATTAATCCTACCTACCTAAAACCTAGTTCCGGGTTTAATATGACGCTGGGTTACGAGAAATCCATGTCGCGTCGCTTCCAATACGACCTGGGTCTAGCCTATTCACAATACAATGCCGTGGGAGATGTCCAAAATATTCCCTTCTCCTACCAGACCGATTTCATGGGTCTTTCCGGGGGGATCGGTCCGAAGCTGGAATTCAGAAATGATTTCACTTTGATGCTGAAAGCGAGAGGTGCGGTCCAAAAAATGATCAACGGCAACCAGTTCTTACAAAACCATTACGAGGATTTAGCAGAAGACGAGCAGTTCAAAGGGCTTCGGTATTTCGTAGGATTCTCTTTAGAATTAGAGAAGAAAGTGAATTCAAACTTGTATGTGTATACGCAATACCAGCATTTGGACACGATTCAGTTTGGGACTTCGAGCCTGAACTTTGTACCCTCAACCGTTTCTTTTGGCATTAAGATACAGTCGAAATAGTATTTTTTATGAAGAAAATAAGTACACTCATCGCATTCATTTTGATTTCTTTTGTCGGTTTTTCACAGACCAAAGGAATCTCCTATCAAGCCGTCATCATCGATCCGAACCCGATTCAAATTCCGGGTTCCGATGTGACAGCGCAACCTTACGTGAGCAAGGAAGTCTGGATCCGCTTTGGAATCTATGCCGGCACGACCTTGCAATACGAGGAGCTTCACAAGACCAAAACAGACGAATACGGTCTGGTAAACCTGATTATTGGCGGTGGTGTCAATACCGGTAAAGCGGGTACGTTTACGTCTTTGAGCTGGGATGGCGTCACAAAAAACATTATCACAAACGTGAGTTTTGACCAAGGAGGTCGCTATACCGAGGTGAGCAATCAGAAATTAAGTTACACGCCCTACACCTTGTTAGCAGAGACAGCGGTGAAATTAGCGGGGGTTTTACCGATCGCTTCGGGCGGTACGGGTGCGACGAATGCCATCGCTGCGCGAACAAATTTAGGCTTAGGCAATGTGGACAATACGGCGGATATCGACAAGCCGGTGTCTACGGCGACTTTGGCCATCTTAGACGTCAAAGAATCTGTCGCAAACAAATCAACGAACATCATCGCGGACTCTGCTTCCTCTGTAAAATACCCGTCTGTGAAGGCGATTAAGGAATACATCGATAACAGAAACTCCGTGATGGCGCAGCAGGCGCAACAGGCAAATCGCGCTAATTTAGCGGCCAAAGCCACGGCCCTAGAAACCCCGCGCACCATCAACGGCATAGCCTTTGACGGAACCACGAACATCACCATTCCCGTAGGGGTAACCCCGCCAGATGCGGATGCAACCACAAAAGGTTTAGTCAAATTAGCGGGCGATTTAACAGGAACGGCAGATGCGCCGGCCATTGCTATCGGCGCTGTGTCCACCGGTAAATTAGCCGCGGGTGCAGTAACGACCGCGAAAATCATAGACGGGGCGGTTACTGATGCAAAAATCACCTCCGTTTCCGGATCGAAAGTGACTGGAAATATCACAGGCAATGCGGCGAATATTACGGGAATGCTTGCTGTCTCAAACGGCGGAACAGGTGCAACGACGCCTTCTGGTGCCTTAACGAATCTAGGCGCGGAAGCAGTAGCGAATAAAAGTACAGATCTTAGTGCTGACGCAAATTCGACTCAGAAATACCCTTCCGTGAAATTAATTAAAGACTACGTGGATACACGCGTGGCCGCAGCTGGGGTGAGCGACGGGTCGATTACCTCTGCTAAAATCGCAGATGCAACCATCGTCAGTGCAGACATCGCATCGAATGCAGGTATCACAAACGCGCAATTAGCGAATAGCTCTCTGACCTTGGGAACGACGAACATTGCTTTGGGTGGAACGACCACTTCGTTAAGCGGGTTGAGTTCTGTTACGGCTACTGGTTTCACGGGAGCTTTGACGGGTAATGCTAGTACAGCTACAAAATTAGCAGCTACAAAAAATATCAATGGTGTGGCATTCGATGGTTCGTCGGATATTACGGTGACGGCGGATGCGACGACTTTGACAGGTATTGTTCCTATCACGAAAGGGGGAACAGGTTCGTCTACTCAGAATTTTGTGGATTTAACGACGGCTCAAACTATCGCCGGCCAAAAAACTTTCTCAGAAGATAGCTACTTCAACGGCGTAAGAATCGGTAAAGGAGCAAGTAATAATATCCAAAATACCGCTGTTGGTTATACCGCGTTAGGAAGTAATACCACGGGTGAAGGAAATACAGCGATCGGATTTCAAGGCCAAATGAGTGGAACCTCAGGCTCTTCAAATACCTCTCTCGGTTTTGCTGCTTTAATAGATAACACAACAAGCAGTGGAAATACGGCTATTGGATACCAGGCTTTGCAGAAAAATACGGGGGATAACAACATTGCTATCGGTACAAATGCAATGTACCTCGCTTTAAACTCAACGCGCAATATTGTGGTAGGTTCTAACGCATTAGAAACAAATGCAAACGGGGCTGCGAACAACATTATCATGGGGGTTAACTCTATGAGAGTAGCCACTTCTGCTTCAGAAAACGTAGCCATCGGAAATGAAGCTGGTTCTACCTTTACGAATGAAACGCGAAATACGCTTTTAGGAGCGAGTACAAATATCTCCGCGGGTGTTTCAAACGCTACCGCTATTGGATATGGAGCCATCGCAGATGCCAGCAACAAAATTCAATTAGGTAACGCAAACGTGACCGCCGTGAATACGAGCGGAACGATTACCGCTGCTGGATTTAGCGGCCCATTAACAGGTAATGTGACAGGTAATGTGACAGGTAATGCATCCACGGCAACTTTGGCAAATAACATTTCTGCTACAGCCAATACGACCTTAACCTCTTTAGCGAATTTAACGACGGTGGGAACGATCACGTCCGGAATCTGGAGTGCTACAGCGATTGATGTGGCGCACGGCGGAACGGGGGCTACTAGTTTAACCGGCTTAGTGAAAGGGAATGGAACCGGAGCGTTTAGTGCGGCCGTGGCTGGAGTGGATTTCGAAACGGCTATTGCGGCGAGTACGCAAACGCCTACCGCGCAATATTGGCGGGGAGATAAGACCTGGCAAACCCTAACAACTGATGTGGTTCCGGAGCTGACAAACAACCAGTATTTCACTAAATCTCGTGTTTTAGGCACGGAATTAGCGAATCTTTTGCCTGCCCATGGCGTCATTTCTACGACGGATAACGTGAGTGTGGGATTCAATAAATTGCTCGGAAATCAATTAATGAATTTATCCACGGGCGTTTTCACGTTTACGGGGATAACGGTGACAGGTGCCACGACCTTTAATGTGGGCTCTGCGGAAGGCTACATTGTGGATAACACAACAGACATTGAGCACCCTTCGATGAAGTACCTGGAATTTGCGGGGGCTACGGGTTTAAGCACTCCTTATTTGGCCTCCCATACGATGACCTACCTTTATTTAGATCCTACAGGGGCATTGCAAATGAGTGGAACGGAATTAACGCCCACGCAAAGAAGACAAAATATCTTATTAGGTAAATTAGGGCATCCAGATCACACGAATATTATTAGTTATTATGTTCAACCGGATGTACTCCAAAGTCCCCTATCCCAATTGCGCGACGTTTGGCAGCCTATTCGTTTAGTCAACGATGGTTTTACGGCCATTGCGAATGGAGCTAATTTGAATTTCAATACGACGGCGGGGACTCTGTTTGGACTAGGAATCGGATATGGGGCGAATCCTAATTCCCCTTCTAGCCTGGCTATCGCCGCAAAAACGCCCGTTACTTTTCAGTACCGCATGCGCAATGGTGGAGTAAACACAGATGTCACCACTATTGATCCTACGAAATACGATAATGCAGGAACGTTGACGACGGTAGCTGGAACGGGGGCCCATGCCACGAACCAACGCATTTTCTTATTACAAAACGGGAAGATTCGAGTTCAATATGGCCAAACGGATTACACCACCTTCGCTAATGCCATCGCGGGGATTCAAAGTGAATCGTTTAGCACTTATGCCGGCATCAAGGATTACGGAATTTTGATTGGCATTTTGACGGTGCGCAAGGATGCAATCAATTTATCTGATCCGGCGAAAGCCCAGTTTTTCAATGTGACGAAGTTTGGAGAAACGATCGGTGCCACCTCCGGTACGGTGACTTCAGATCTCCAGCAATCCTACAATAACGGTGCGCAAATCATTACCAATTCCACGATCGGAGCTTTAGATATTCGCCGCGGTAGCGCAGCGGATACGGACAATGTGCTTGTTCTCCAAAACGGCGCCGGCACCCCCGTCCTAACCATTAACGGCGCTGGAACGATCACGTCTGGAACCTGGAGTGGCACGGCCATTTCAGTAGCAAACGGAGGAACGGGAACAACAACGGCAGCAGGTGCCTTACTAAATTTAGGTGCGGAGGCAATCGCTAATAAAAGTACGGACCTATATCTTGACGCGAACTCTACTCAGAAATATCCATCTGTTAAACTAATTAAAGACTACGTGGACACCCGCGTGGCTTCAGCAGGAGTAAGCGATGGTTCGATCACGTCCGCAAAAATTGAAAATGCTACTATTGTTAGTGGCGATATCGCCGCGAACGCAGGGATTACAAACGGACAATTAGCGAACAGTACGACGATTTTAGGTTCGACAACCATGACATTGGGCGGAACGGTGACTTCGGTGACCGGCTTAACCAGTTTAGAGGCGACCACGCTTACGGGTACTTTATCGGGAACGGCAAATGCAGGGACATTAACGGGAACTACACTTGCGAGTAATGTGGTCACCTCTAGTCTAACGGGTGTTGCAACGATTACGTCTGGAACGTGGAATGGATCCACCATCGGAGTGGCTTATGGTGGTACGGGATCTACGACGAAAAACTTTGTGGATTTAACGACGGCACAAACGATAGCAGGAGCTAAGACGTTCAGTAGTCAAATGACTGTTCCATCGATTATGCTGAATAACGGAACAGCGAATTGGGAGTTTGGAGCAGGGGTAGGTTCGACTGGAATTTCCTTATTACAGGGCGGATGTTGTGGTCGGTTAATGATGGATGATAACGGCAGATTAGCCTTGGGAGCGAATTATGCTCCTACTACCTTCCAATTCGATGTACAAGGAAACGCTAGGTTTACGCAAGATGTGACAGCGCCTAATTTTTTAGGTAATGCCACTTCTGCCACAACCGCAGGTAACATTACAGCGACTTCGAATACAACTTTGACCTCTTTAACTAATTTAGCAACGGTAGGCACGATCACGTCTGGAACTTGGAGTGCGTCTACAATTGATATTGCCAAAGGAGGTACCGGCGCCACCACCGCCGCAGATGCTAGAGCAAATTTAGGCTTGGTAATAGGTACAAATGTACAAGCGCCACTAACAGCGGGATCTGGAATTTCAATTGCCTCTGGAACGATTTCTGCAACAGGCTTAACTACTTCGAATTTAA
>JACCDZ011984952.1_pt1 | contig 18533 bp, 21 predicted proteins | sample 7449551 | NCBI WGS metagenome assembly JACCDZ01 (sample SAMN15323452, study PRJNA562643) | freshwater metagenome | isolation source: river surface water | place: USA:Blue River Watershed | collected 2017-08-18
TGAAATAAATACACTGCAGTTTGGAGATAGAAAAGGGAAACAACCGGTTCAGAAAAGAGAATTTATACGCAAATGCCCAAATAATGATTGTAACGGATTTCTTTCAACTTCATTAAAATGTGGACTTTGTGAAAACTGGACATGTAAAAATTGTCGTGAGATTATAGGACAAGATAAAAATACAGACCATGAATGTGATCCAGAAATAGTTAAGAATGTAGAAGCAATCGAAAAAGAGACTAAACCATGCCCTAAGTGCGGTGTACCTATATTTAAAATTAATGGATGTAGAAGCATGTTTTGCATCGAATGCGATGTATCTTTTGATTGGAATACTCTCCGAATAGAAAGCGGACCTATACATAATCCTGAATATTTCGAAAAACTTAGAAGAACTGGAAGATTTACACCACGTGATCCAAACGATATCTTGTGTGGAAGAGAACTAGATCATAATTTTATATATATATTAACTCAAAAGTTATATTTTGGGCCATTTAGAGGAACAGGATGTGACCATGAATACTCTGAGGATAATAAAAATAAAGAATGTTGTAAAAAAAGTCGTAAAACAGGATATTATATAGGAAATAATTATGTTTCATCGAGCAAATCATTCTTATATATAGATAAAGTTGAACAAGCTAGTGAAGAATGCATTGAATTTAATTCTATCGGAGTTCAAAGATTAAATAAAATTCGAAATACTGGTAATAGAGACCTCCGGGTTGAATATTTATTAAATAATATTACAAAAGAAAAGTTTATAACAGAAGTACAAAAAAGAGATAAAAAAATGAGTATGAATGATGAAATTATTGAAGTTTATAGAGTATATCGTACTTGTCTTACTGATATATTATATAGATTATATGATAACCCAAATTCTGCTCCAGAAGTCATAAATGAAATAACAAATTTAAGAAAACAAATAAATACATTCTTGTGCGATATCCAAAAAGTATACAATAGTTCATGTAATTTATTAGTTATTAAAGAAAACTAAGACAAAAAATATTAATAGGAATTTTTTTTATTTTATTTAGTTTAGAATACTTTAATATAAAAAGATGGATAATAATTCTACTGGAATAGGAGATTCCATTTTGCTTTCTAATGGTATTAATTTATCAAAAATCAAAAGCTCAATCCCAAAAAATTCTAAATTTCGTTGGGTTGCCCCCCCTATTTCTTCTGTTGGTAAAATATTTTACCAACAGAATCAACATATCATCCGTTGATTTCAAATTCTAAACACGAAATCGCTAGCTATTTATTTAATATTGAAGCATCAGATATGTCAGAAGAACAAAAAAGATATTTATAAACTAAAAGTACAAGGAATTGTTGAAAGCAGTCCATTCATTCAGTCTCGGGCATGGTTCTATGGATTTTTAATATTAACTATAATAGTACTTCTTATTACTATTAATATCCAGAATCCTAATTATTGGATATTAACTGGATTTATTGTATTTACAGTTATTTTGGGTTTAAATACATATTTATTTGCACCAGGTTACGGAAAAACAAAATGGATTGACTTCGAAAATGATTTAAATTCACAAATAAATGCTGGAGTATTGCCTAATAAAATCTTGGAAAATTATAGACAAGAAGAACAGGCCGAAAAAATGAGGGAAGTCATGTCTCAACAACGTCAAAACAATGGACCTAGATTTAATTTATATCCATATCAATAATCATTCTTCTAAAATGTTAAGTTTGTTTTTATTAAAGGTTTGACCACCAAATATAGACACGGCGTTTCCTATACTCAAGCAATAATGTAATCCTCTAGTACAAACTTTGTTTAAATCAGTGTCAAAATTAGATTCTTCGCAAATTTGATCAATATAATATTTAAATCCAGATGAATGTACTGATGATTCACAGTATACCCCTTTTAATTCATCTTTGTTTAATTTTTTTATTCCGCCCTCTACGGAAATATAAACTTCTAGTGGAATTAATTTATCGCATCGATATTTTCCAGAACCATCGGAAGCAATTCTTGCATCTTTGGGAATTTTTGCCTCAATAATACATTCTTCATATTTTCCTTTATAATTAATCTTTGCAATTTTATACCCAATGATTCCATCTAGCTTTTTTTCGGCACCTTTTATTGAAACTTTTATCATCTTATTTGTTTCACCATCTATTATAACTTCTTCTTCATTATTTTGGTTATTTACTTGAGAAATAGATCTTTTTTTTCCTCTCCTAAAGAAATTAATGAATCTTTTGAAACAACCAGTTTCCCCAGAATATTCTATGATTGTTGCATTACTGAGTACTATATATTTGCATGTGATATCACATGAATAATCATATTCATAGTACATACTATACTTATCGATAATTATTTTATCATAATACTCATAATCAACCAAAGGATGTTGAGTTTTTTTATAATATTTCATGATATGATTATCATCGATTTTTGTAATTTTATAATTATTTTGAGTAATTTCCAAATCATATTTCTGTAAATCATAAATATTTTTAAAGGATACTGGTTTGTTACTTAAATATCTGTATTTTACTAGATTGTATGATTTATTGTTTTTAATATGTGTATAAATTTTATCTTCATACTGAATATCGAACTGATATTTTTCTGCTTTATATGAAAAATTAGCATCGTTCTCGAAATCTTTCATAATTTTATATATTGTAGAATGGTTGACTTTTTTGGGATCGAATGTTATACATTTATATAATTTATTATCATAATACAATTCATGAATTTCGATAAAGTTGATTTCTTTCTTATATGGGTAATAAATATAAATTCTAGTATACATTTTTTTATTTTCTTGAGTAATTTGGAAATTTATCATATATATATCTTTATTTTGTTCTAGACATTTTTCAAATTTTAATGTATCATAATATCCTTGAGATTTATACTGAAACAATTCTTCAACTTTTGAATATTTTTCTAAACTTTCTTTAGTGAATTTTTTAATATTTTTTACTTCATAAGTTTTATTTTTTTGAATTTCTGATTGGTGGTAGTATCTTTTATTATCTTTATGTGCTATAGCACATAAAGAATTATTGAAATAATTCCTTACATAATCTGAGTGAAAACAATTATTATCGTAGATAAGTAGCATAACTTATATAAGTTAGTTATATAAATTATATTTTCAATTTTTTATAATACTTCTTTTTATCAATAATTGAAAAATAATTGAAAAATAATTGAAAAATAATTGAAAAAAATTGAAAAAATATGAAGTAATAAACTATTATGAAAAATGTACAAAAAATGGATCATTTAACATTAGCAAATCTTGCACAATTTACGTCCAAAGAAGTAGAAATTGTTAAAGAGTTATGGCAGTCAAAATTTCATACAAAATGGTTTGTGATTACAAGACAATTTTTGACACAATGGATGGATGCGCCAAATGATCCTCATATAATTGATAAATTCTATCTATTTTTGAGACAAAATTATAGGGAAAACAAAGATTATATTATTGAAAATAAAACAATAAAAGTTCTAGGTCGGTGTTTAAAATTTATAATAATGACAAGTGGGTCTTCTATTGCATGGGACGTTATAAAAGTTTACTTAAAATTTGAGCAAATAGCTTCTATGATGATGTTCAGCATTAATTTAAATAAAATTTGTGAAAGAAATAAAAAACGATTAAGGAATAAAGATGCCGCTATAGCAAAGAAGATAATTAATTTACACCAATCCAAAGATATGCAAAAAAATCCTCAAATCTCCTATAAAGAAGATGTGGACAACGTGGTTACATCTATAGTTCTTACTAATTCTGCTTTTAATCCTATAAAAAAAGATGATAATAATTATGAAGATAATCAAAAAAAATTATACCAAATATATTCGGATATTGTAAATATCACAGATTATTTAGCTTCCTTGGTTTAAACAGATATTTTATCTTTGTCCATAATATAATCTTTTGCTGATTCTATTGTAAATAATTCTTTAGCATTTGGAATATGAACTACCATACCTTCTTGTGTAAATAATGGAACTAATCCCTGTACTGTAACACTGTACATATATATAAATCCCTTTGTAGATAATAATAATGTATCAGTTGGTATTCTAATATTTTTTTTATCTTCAAATGCTGATTTATTATGGAACACATATATATTATTTCCGCAGAAATCATATAATGGACTGATTTGAAGAGAACCGATTCTCTTCATTTCCATTATTTCTTGTATAAGTTGAACCATAGCAGTGTCTACCCCTTCTGCCTCTAATCTTAAATTATAATTATCCAAGTTTGCTAACATTTTTTTTAACATTCCTTTTGTATAACCATATTCTTCATTTGTCTTTACATTTTTTTGAAATTCTGATTGCAATCTAGCTTTCAATTTTTCTACGTATTTTTCTTTATCTTCAATTAATTTATTTTTATTAGAGATAATCATTTCATTACAACATTTATTTTCATCATATTCTTTTTTAGCTTTTTCTAAAGTTTTTAAATCTGATTTTAGCTTTGAAACAGTAGTTTCGTATTCTTTTTTGATTTTTTTGTTAGATTCTCTAATAGTTTTAACTACGTTTTTAATGCTTTCATTTTCTTCTTCTACACTTTTAATTTTTTTTGTTAAGGTATCATTTTTTTCTATCAATTCGTCTCGTTGGTTTACAAAGAAATTTATTTCATTTCTTAATTCATCAATTTCTTTTTCCAATTCTTTTTTTTCTTCTTTAAAATTATTTTTTTTATTTTCAAAATTCTTAAGAGTATTTTTATAGTTTTTTTCTAGTGTATTTCTTTGATCTTCTAATGATTCAAAGTCATCTAAAAGATGGTCATAATCGATAGATAAATCCTCATATTTTTTGGTCAATTCCATAAATTCATCTAGTTTCACTATATCTTTGATTTCTTCATCCATATTTACCCATTCTTCTGGTGTTTCTTCTTTGGATTCATGAGGATCTTTTTGTGAGGACTCTGGTGTAGGAATTTGATCAGGCTGATTGTAATAAATATAAGCAAAATTATTAGCATATTCTGGATATCTAATCAACAATTCTTTCATTTTTTGTACCCAAAACTGATGACTTTCGTATCCAATTTCCTGAAGATAGAAATTGAATGCATTATGTCTGATTTGTTCTTCTCCAATTTGTTGAGTCATCTTTACTTTCTTCTTTGTGATAATGATATCAAAAAAATATTCAATTTTTTTTAATTTATGAAAGATTTTTAAACTCTGAAAATAGGTAAATATTATGTTTTTACAATATATAAAAACATTTTATATAAAACATTCATTTTTATAATTTCTATACCAATATTACCTTCTAACTATACATATCCAGCATAATTTACGCGCATAGCTTGATAATATAGAAAGTTTTGTTAATAATACTTATTGAACACCAGTTGCAAACTTTTTATATAAATAATATATTTTAAAATTTACTTATAAATATATGTTTTTACAATATATAAAAACAGTAAAAATAAATATATTAAACAACTACCTTTGTATATACTATATATAAAATCATGCCTAAATACAAATGTACAAAATGCAAAAAGAAATTTGATTGTCGATCTGCTTTAGAAAGACATTATCAGAGAAAAACTCCATGTGATCAAGAGGATCAGTTTACATGTTTTCGTTGTAAAAAAGTTTTTAATGTAAAACTTAACTATGAAAGACATATAAATAAAAAAATACCATGCCCAGATAATACTCGATCGGAATCATCTACTAGTAGTGACAAAATAGCTTTACAGAGAGAAAAAATTAAATTGAAAGAAAAATTAGCAGAGAATGAAATAGAAAAATTAAGATTAAAAACTGAACAAATCAGATTAAAAACTGAACAAAAAGAAAAAGATAGATTAGCGGAGATAGAAAAATTAAAAATAAAAAATGAGACTAAAGAAAAAGATAGACAAAAAGAAATTGAAGTCCAAAAATTAAAGAATGAAAAAGTACAACTTCAAAAAGAAAAGAATGTAGAAGTTGAAAATAAAAAAGCCGAACGTAAAGAAAGAACGGCTACTATTATCAATAAAGATAATGCCACTATAAATATCAATAATATAACTAATAACATAAATAATATATATACATATGATTGTAAAATTGATGAAGAGGCTATAGAAAAATTCAAAAGACGAGTTTTAGAATCTATTAATAAGTATCATGCAATAAATACTATTAATAGAATGGGCGGGATAACTGATATGATAATATATTGTATAGCTTATAATTTCAACAATGATAATTATCCTAAGCTAAAATATTTGAAATACGATCAAGATAATAAAATATATTTTAAGTATGATACAGATGCATTTAAACCAGTTGAATTTGAAGATATAGAACAAGAATTAAGAATAGCATTTGAGAAAATGTGTAAAAAAATATTAGAATTGGCGCCAGAACCAAAGCACTTCGATGACGCTAATTTCCATAATTACGCAGAAATAAGGAATTGTACATATAAAGGAACATATAGCATGAAGAATGTCGCGGGAATAGGCTTATTAGAAGAAAACAAAATACGAGATGAAGAAGAAGAATTGAAACCCGAATACTGGAATTAATAAAAAAATTTATTATAAACATTATTTTTTACATTTGTAAATAAAGATGAACAAAAACGATAATGAATTCTCTTATTTAGAAGAACAAAACAATTCCGAAGATGACCATCTAGAATATGACTACACGCCGGAGGTTTACAAACCGTCATGTTACCAAGGAGAATACATAGATTTGAGGAAAGTTTATGATCCGGCAGATAATAGACCCCGCTATGATGATGAGCTCGCAATTGAAGAATTTATTAAGGAAGGATTTATGCCAATATATGTTAGCGGTACTGGCGATATAGCTGCGAGTAGTGGGTGTGGATCTGACTTGACATATGGTATGCTTAAAATTGATAATGCTCCGTGTTATTTCGTTATAGTAGATGACCCAGGGGCAAGCGGATATGATTGCTGCGGGTTTTATCGAGTTTATTATTCATTTAGTTTAGATAAATTCCTAGAAGAGCAGACTTATAATAAAAAAGAACGAGAATTCTTGTATAAACTATACACTCATTAACATTAAAAAAATTGAATTTTGGGCGGCTATACAAGATAGAACACACCACCCAAAATGAACATCTTTGTGCTCAACGCAGAAAGTATTGGACACGCTTTCTTTACGATTTTCGAGGTAATCTGTTATTGTGTGGCTTTGTTGGTAATGGGGGCTAATTAATACAGTGGAGGACGAAGTTTGACGATTCTGTAATGTTTTTTTTTATCTAAAAAAATAAGAAAGATATTATATATACCTAGTTAAATTGTATAATCAATATGGATATAAAAATATTAGAAAAAATAGGAGAAGGACTATCTGGCTCGGTATATAAAGCAAAACTTGGCAATGAAATAAATATATATAAAATTCAAAAATTGAATAGTTTTGATAAAGGTATGTCATTAGAATATAATAGGGTAATAGATTTTAATGATAAAGTATGCAAGAAACACCCTGATTATTTTATGGTTTTAAAAGCATAAACTGTACTAGAGGACTATCCTTACAAACAAAATATTCCCGAAACCTTGGATGCAAAGGGGAAAAAATTTTTCTCAGATATAAATAAGTCACCAAATTGTTGCTATTATATTTATTCGCCTTTATTAGAAGGAACGCTGGATTCGATTAGAGAAAACATTCTTAAAGATTCTAGTTTATATCATGATATGTTATATCAGATTATTTCTGCAATTGATGTTATGAGAAAGCATGGATTCACACATAATGATCTACAAAGTCAGAATATTATGTATAAACTCGATACCAAATTCAAATATAACTGGTATATCATAGATTATGGTAATATTTCGCATGATGATTATCCTCCATCTAGATTAGACAAATTACGTGGACCAAAAACTTTAGATCTGATTACTTTTGTGCGCACGTGTTGTATTATTAATACTGCTCAAAAATACTTGAATAAAAACAAGATTGAGTATCCAAGTAATAAAAGAATAGTATCTAGAATTAAAAAATCTAAATACTATGAAGATATTAAGAAATATATTCCCAATGAGTTTTTGAATTCTCCTGATACAAACGAGAATAATATTGATATGATAATATTGACAATATTTATCTTAAAACAATATGATGTTTATAAAGAATATATAGGATTTAATCTACAAACTGATAATTATGATTTAATATGTCCTAATAAAGAACTATTAGAATTTATTATTAAAAAATGCAATAGCAAAAATTATTCAAACATTCTTACAAAAATTCTATCTTATTCTAAATAAAAAATATATTCCGTCATATCTTCATGATAATTAGTATTTTTCCAACGCAATTCTTGCTTCTAATAATTGTTTCATATTTTTTTCCTTTAATTTTTCGTTGTAGATTTTATCAACAAATGCGCGTTTTGCATTATTTATTAACATATTATAAGGCAAATATAAAGCGCTTTCTCCAAATATCGGACATCTGTAATCTTTTAATTTTGTCATCAAATCATTCATATGTTTTTTATTTGCAATGAATAAATGCCCTACAGGATAATATGTTTCTTTATCAGTTTTTGCCTTTGTTGGTTTAATAGAGAATACGCAGTTCGTATCAGTTTCAGTAATGATACTAGTATTTCCTGGGTAATAATCAAAGTCTTCATTACTATCAAGGTTGTAATAATCCAGTAAATAGTTGAGCATTTCATCTTCAGGAATTTCCAAGATATTTTCTTCATTTGACATATATCTGAAATGATCCATAATATTTTGGATTTCTTTATCGTCAAACTGCTTTGATGATTTTTTCTTTGTTTTATTTTCTTCTTCATCTAATTCTACCTCGGATTCAGAATCTTTCTCTTTTTTAGTCGGTTTTTTATTGACTATTTTTTTAATTTTAGGAATTATTTTGTTTTGCAACAATTCTTTCAATTCCTCTTTGTAATCTACTAGATATAATGGAATATTGTATTTTTCCATGAACTTTTCTAAACAGAATGAATATTTTTTCTCAATATCATTTTGTGCGTATTCTTCGTCATTTTCTAAATATTCGAGTGTTTTAGCTTTATTATAAATATTTGTAAGACAGAAATTAGATTTCTGCAACTCTAGTTTTTCATCAGATAGTTTATTAATTATATTTATGTTTTTTTCGTTTTCTTCTTTTAATTTTTCCTCTAATAAACGTAACTCTTCCTTAGTTTTTTCGTGATCTTGATTTAAAACTCTCCAATAATCCTTTTCAATTTGAATAAAGTATTTTCTGACTAAGAAAGATTTTTCTGTTTTCATAATCATACAGAATGTTTTAAATCCATCTACCGAAAACCATGGCAAATTCATTTTACTATTTTTATCTTTTTTCATTGTAAAATCTTTTCCTAGATCATTTTCGTCTTTAGATTCTTCTAATAGAAATTGATCATTACGGAGATACCTTTTATTAAAATTTTCTCTAGAAGTTTTAATCGTAATATAATTTTTATATATATCTGGACAATCTAACCAATTACACGTATTTTCAAATGCAATAGGATATCCTTCAAATGATTCCTGATTTTTAATAAGAAATATAAATTCAGTTTTAATTTGATCAATTTTTTCCTGTCTTTTATTTTCAGTTGACATGATGTATTTATGTATCTAAAAAATTCAATTTTTTATTGAATAAAAAATATATTTATTTTTAGTAAATCATTATAAAGCACCTCCAGAAAAAGAATGCCCTATTTATAGAGCTATTATGTGATTGGATCCATATTCTTAAAAGTTAATATAAAGTTTTAAATAGGTTAACCTATGATTTATATAGATGCATATTTAAGGCAGTCAGAAAAAGAATGTCCTATTTATAGAGTTATTATATAAATAATTCCATATTCTTAAAAGTTAATATAAAGTTTTAAATAGGTTAGCCTATGACTTATATAGATGCATATTTAAGGCGGTCAGAAAAAGAATGCCCTATTTATAGAGCTATTATGTGATTGGATCCATATTCTCAAAAGTTAACATAAAGTTTTAGATAGACCGGTCTATACTATATCCAGATGCATATTTAACACCCCTTTATTTTGGGGGGTCTAATATTAATCTATTTGTATAAAAGATATATATTCTAGAAAGTTAACATAAAGTTTTAGATAGGTCTTTCTATTTAATGAATGAGCCGATATTAACAAATAAATTTTAATATTTTTCATAAATTCTTAGAATATCTGATCATAAATTTCTTTGGGTATATTTTTATTAGTTTTTAATAGAATTTTATGTAACCCATATTTAGTTAGTAGTCGTTTATTATTTTGATTTCGCTTTGTTAAAATATTATTTTTAGTATACTCCTCAATATAACTATGTATTATAAAATCACTATTGATAATAAGAGTGTCCATTCTTCTATCAAATGATGAATCTGATATAGATAAAAGATCTCTTATTTTAGAAGGTATGAACAATGGCTCATTCTCATTCCCATAAATAATTATTTCATCTTCTATTTCAGGATTATATTCTTTTACAATTCTATTCGCTAATTCAATATCATTATCAATAGGAATTAAGTAACCATCTTCTTTTTTGAATGAAGTTTGATCAATTTTATTTTGAGATTCTAATTTTTCATAATAATTTTTAACAATATTCGATTCTTCACATCTAAACATACCACAGAAATTTCTAAATCCATTCAAAGTAAACCAAGGAAACATTGTACGACCTATTCTATCTTTCTTCATTATAAAATCACATTCTAAATTATTTTCGTCTTTTGCTTCTTTCATAAAAAATTTTTTATTTCTAAGATAACGACTAAGGAAATTTTCTCTAATTTTTTTATTGATTTTATAATTTTTATAGATATCCATTTTATTTATAATATAACAGGCTTTTTGTAAAGAAATATCATATCCAGAAGATGATAGATTACACAATTCTTTATTAATATCAACTTGTTCAACAAATAAGTTTTTAACATCTAAAAGAGGTTCAGCTTCTCTAGCAACATTTTTTTAAAATATTTATCGCAATAAGATTTCAATTTAGAAAATTCAATATCTAACCACTCCGTAATATGCCCATCATGATTCATATATCGATATTTATCAAATTTAGTCAAAACGCGGGTTTCGTCCTTGTGATGATTCGATGAAGGGTAATATTCCAGAATTTCTACATCAGGAATATAACGACGATAGCATTTGATCAAATTATCACGAGTCATAACAGTTTTTCCAAATTTATAAAGCTTCTTAGTAAATAATCTTGACGACAATACGTAGCAATACATTTATAGAGAGAATATCTTATATGAGTTACTATTATAATAGTAATATGTTTATAATAAAATTTATTTGCGCACATATGCATCGATCTGTTCGCCGAGTGGAGTAATTGGGGTGCTAGAATTTTTATAACAGCACCCATACGCCCCTCCCCACCAAGGATTGCCAGGTTTTACATCCACATATGATTTACAATTAGGGTTTGCCAGACATTTATCTTCACAAACTTTTGCAGAAACTGAATTAATGCACTCGATATCACTTCCTGGGATATCCTGACCTTTATATAAAGCGAATTTACTTACAGGAGCAGAACTTACAGAGGAAGTATATTTTGGGGCAATCAAAATATACAAGAGAAGAGCGATAATTGTAACAAAACCAGCAACGGCCAGGCCGTTCATAGATCCATCTTGATTATAAAATATTTTAAACTGGATAAAATATATTATATAAATTTTAAAAAAAATGGAAACGAAAATTAATAATGACATAGAAATTTTCAAAAAAGATTTTGAAAAAAATATAAATGATTACTGTATGAACATTTATCAACTTTTGGAATCAAACGATGATAAAATTTATACATGTATTTTATTTATTAGATACCATAATGAAAAAGCGACATCGTTAGAAATAAATGATTTGTATTACAATCAAAAACTAGTAAAAAGAATAGTTCATAGCCCGTATTTTAAAAATCAGAATGATTCTGTTAATAATGATAATAGAATATCGATAATCAAAGAAATATTAGAAATGAGAAAAGAATTTTATGAAAAATTCTATAAAGAAGAACCAGATAATAAAAATCAATTTAAAAATAAATGGACAAAAAATGTAAATAAAATAAATCAGGTGTATAATAAATTCGTTAGAGATAAAAATATGCTCGATTTTATTCATTCATTTTTAGAAGATCATTAGATTAAAAAAGAAACATCAAATTTAAATTACGAAAACAACATCAGCTTCACCCGCGTATCAAGATAATTAGCTCGGTTTACTACGTCGAATTATATCGCCATCATTCGGAGAAATACCCCACTCGACAAAATCTCTCTCTTCTGCATACCGAAGAGCTTGAAAAGAGTCAAATCCATCCCAGATCAATTTTTGACCAATGATCTCTGGTTCAGAAACACCTATTGTATAGAACCAATTACGATATTTCTCAATATCATCCAATCCCATACGACAATCCTTAGTGCTATTATAAATAGTCTTCTGATCCTTGAAGGAAAGGTGTTTGAGATCATGCGAAATAATTGAATGAACTCCGTATTTAGATTCCTCATTGATCCGTATGAGAAAGTCATGGCAAAACCCGCTTTTCATAGTTACCCCATTAATCTTGATAGACACATGCTCCTCATCATTTTTCTCAGATGTGATCGAAGTGATTTTGGCATGATAACCAAATCCTAATTGTTTATCTTTCAGTATTCTCATGATTTCCGACAATCCCATAACTTGTTCATGTCCTTCAATGCGAACTTTTGACTTCCAAGGAATATAACAACACAAAATGCCACCCATTCCTTTATTCCACAAATAATAGTAGAAGTCAACAAAATCCCTAGAAATTAATCCGGTGTTCATTTCTAATATAGGCCGGGAAAATTCAATTTTTTTATAAATGTAAAATAAATATTTTTTACACAATAATATTTTTTATTGTTCTTAATATACTCCCGTTAGAGATTTTTAAAATGGAAAATAGCTTTTATCCAAGAATTTATGATCAAAGAGAAAACAGGATTAATCCTAATACTGCAGGTATTATTCTTATAGTTGTTCTTTTATTGTTAATTTTATATTATGTTACAGATAGTGGATCTCAAAGTAAACCATCCTCTGTGGCGTCTACCGCATCTAAACCTGCTGTAGCTAGTAAACCAGTTTCATCTGGAGCCACCCAAGTAGTATCTGTACCAAAAGTAACTACAACAGCTCCTGCACAAGTACCTTCAGTTCCAGTTACTTCTTCTCCTGTTACAATAGCGCCAAAACCAGTTGTAACATCTCCTGCTCCGGCTCAAGCTATTACAATGACTGCGACTAGTCAAAGTTCTGCTACTCAACAAGCACCAGTTCAAACCCCTATTAAACAATTAGTACCAAATGTTACTATACCATATGAGTATTTAGGATGTTATACTTATCCTGGATACCTAGATATTACTAATTTGGAAAAAACAGGTGCTCTAAAAGATTACTATAAATTGAGAACTGATGCTATCAAAAAATGTTATGTAGAGGCCAAAGCTAAGGGATTGCCTTACTTTGGAGTTATGGACGGAGGTAGATGTATGGGACTGACTGAAGCTCAATATAAACTCAAGGGCGTAAGTACTAAATGTCAAGCAGATGGTGAAGGCGGTGAATGGGCTAATGCTGTTTATAAAGTTAGCCCTTATGATTATTTGGGATGTTATAACTATCCAGGATGGGATAATATCACAAGCCTAGAAAAAGTAGGTGCTTTAAAAGATAATTATAAATTGAGAACTGATGCTATTAAGAAGTGTTATGTAGAGGCCAAAGCAAAGAACCTACCTTTCTTTGGAGTTATGGATGGAGGTAGATGTATGGGTATGACTGAATCTCAATATAAACTCAAGGGTACAAGTGACAAATGTGCAACAGACGGTGAAGGAGGTCTTTTGGTAAACTCAGTTTATAAAATTAATAATTAAATATCCATTAAATATCCATTAAATATCCATTAAATATCCATTAAATATCCATTAAATAACCATTAAATAATAAAATCATTAATAATTAATCCCTTTTTGAATATAGTTTTATCTATAAGGATTCAACAAGAATGCTTCCAAATGAACTCATAATTCATATTTATAAATATATGGATATAAGAACAAATATGATTAGGGTTTTTCCTTGGTTGCGAGAAATAGATATTAAATGTGATTATTGTGAAAATAATTCATCTAATTTTTTGATAAGGCATATTAGAATACCAGAAATAACTATGAATGAAACAGAAAAATCATTATGTGGAACATTATGTAAAAATTTTAATAAAGATGAATTTACTTTATACCATTTTTATGATTTAAATTATCCCATAACATTAATGTTTTCTCCAAATGAAGATGATATATTATTTAAGATGAAGCTAAAAGAATCATTCTTATCAGACAAAGAATTACAAAAACTAATAAAGAAATTTTTGTATGAAAAGGAAGATAAATATTTGAATTCAATAATAAGAGAATTTTATAGAAAATTACCCAAAAAAAAACGAGAACAACTTAATTTAAAATTTTGAACATAAAAAAAAATGAAAAATTTATTACTAAAAACATAATGGTCACGATTGCAGAAAAAGTGAACAAATTAATCGATGAAGGAGAGATCAATCATAATAATTTAATATCAATTTGTGATTTTAATGAACAAGAGTTAGAGGTCGCTAAAAGGTTCTGGGGGCCAAAATTTCACATTACATTTCTCGTTATCACAGAAAATATGTTGGTGAAATGGCTAGGATTTCAAAAGGATGGGTTAGTTTTCACTAACTTTTTGAAATTATTGTATGAAAAATATGAAGCTCCCACTCACTTCAAAATTGTTAAATATAATAATGGGGTGCAAATATTAGTAAAAGGGCTGATCTGGCGTTCAATGATAATTAGTTCTGGGTCTAAATATTCCCTTCCTACTTTAAAAGTACATAAAAAAATGGAAGAAGTTTCATCGGTAGTATTTAATATCCTCGAACAAAGAAATCTCGTTAATGAGTTCAAGCGTTTGAAGAACATACCTTTATAGTCCATACTGTATTGTGTATAATATTTTTTTTTAAACATTAAAAAAATTGAAATTTATTAGATGTATATTCCTAGAAGTGAAGTTTACATAATGGCAATGATGACAATGATGAATTTAAATGATGAAGAAAAAATGAAAAAAACAATAGATGAACAATTTTATTGTTTATCAGAAATAAATAAAAAAGTTATTGAAAAAATATCAACTGGAAAACATTTAAGAGAAATTGTTGAAATTATAACTAAAACTCCTTATATAATTTATTATCCTTTCTATGAAAAAGAAGAACCGGATTTTACGATAAGAACATATACGAGCATTTCTCAATTAGAAAATATTATAAGCGTGTCAACTTTGTATAGAAGGGCTGATATTTTAGAATACTTATTAGAATTTGTGTCAAAAAATCAATTAAAATTATTTAATATAGAAACATTGATTGTTAATAACTGCAATCAATCTCTTGCATATTCTTCCACAAGAGTATTAAAAACATTTACAAAACACCTATATATCAAAAACATATTAAAAAAATATGGTTTAGATTTATTAATCACCTCTATTGAACACAATAATATTCAGGCGTTTAAAGAGCTCATTAAAAATGATTTTATTCAAGATCAAGGAGATTTTAATAGTGTAGTAACTGAAATATATGATTATGATGCTTATGAAATGAGAGAAATTTTGGAAGATCATTATGATGTTGAGCTAGATTAAACAAACTATTCTACTTTTACAATTTTTTTCCATATTTTTCCATTGGTCCAATGTATATTTCTATTTTGCATTACTCCCATATTTAAATCATTATTAATTCTGACAAAAATTGCTCTTCCGCAAACATAACCTTTCATTTTTATACCCTTTTCATCTGTAACATCTATGATATCATTCCATTTATTGTGTTTTATCGTAAATTTGTTATTTGATGTGTACCATTCCCCATTATAACATGTCTTTATCATTGTAACATAAACATAGTACATTAATACTATCACTAAAAATACGTAACTTAAGATTAACACAGGACTTGGATTTTCTTTCTTTTTAATTATAGTTGAGGCTAATTCTACATTATAATCCTCAACTGGAATAGTAATTTTTTCTCCATTTCTAATAATATTCAAATCCATTTCGTATATTTATACAAAATAAATATTTTATTTCAAAATATTTTATAGTTAAAAGTCTAATTATTCATCTGGGCATTCAAATTACTTATAGCTTCGTTGAATTTGGAATCATTTGCCATATTATCATTATTGGCTAATTTTTTCTGACGTGAATATAAGAACATGGAAGGGATTAATTCGATCATTAGTTGCATTGCAGGACTCATATTATATTCTTGCATAAATTCCTTGACTAAAGTACTTGTTTGAAATCTACACCTTCGTAGTTTTAAACGACACGTATTACTCCACCCCACGAGGTCCGGGCGTCTTGAAAACCACTCTTTTTCACCATCGAATAAGAATTCAAGACCATAAGCTGCTGATAGAATTAACTCCTCTGCAAAGGAACAATATCTATTTCTATCATTTTTGAGCTTAAGTATCTTGTATATATTTTGAATTTCTGAAAAGCTATGTGATTTATTAACTTTTGGTATATTACTTAAATCTACCCCATCATCTTCTAGTGTTATTCTAAGCATATCTATTTGTTCAAGCAAAGAATTCTTGTCATCTTCTTGTTTTTCTCTATCAATATCAAATTCTAAATCTTTGTCATCATGAATATCTTTTAGAACATTGTCTACATAACTTTGCTTCTTTTGTTCTAGTGTCATATATTGTAATTGATTATCTTCTAACCCAATACCTCCATTTCTATTAGAACCGCCATAGTTATCACGATTATTTGAATATTCCCTAGTATAATTATTTCCTTCGTTCCAACCACTAGTATAATTATTATCGGCATAATTATCTACCTTTTTCTCTAGATCATCCAAATTATTTAAGTTGTTTAAATTACTATATCCCAAATCTCCTTGAAGATCCAAATTATCATCATCTTTTGTAGTAATATCATTAGTAAACGTATTAATATTATATGTATTCGCAAGCCGCTCCATATCTTTCAAATATTGTTTACTATCATTTTCTTCTTCTTCTGCAATTTTTGTCTTTTCGTTAATAACCTGTTTTTCAAGATCCAATATATTATAATTATTTTCTGATTTCATTAATGCAGATAGACCTATAACATTTCTTTTATCGTTAATATTATACTCCATTTTAAGTATATTATAGTATAATTTAATATTATATTAATGAAAGTATATTAGAATTATATAAACATAGTTTGATGAATATTTAAATATTGATTTTTAATATAAAATTGAAAATTAATAATATTATAATTAAAAATGTATGTTATTGGAATTGATGTTGCGACAAAATCATTAGCAACATCAATAATAAAATACAAATCAAATAAAATTGTACAAAAAGAAATGGATTTAGCGATAGAAAATTATAAAGTATACAAAAAATTACTCATAGAAAATAATCTTACAATAAAATCAATGAACGAATTATTAAAAAAGTACCAAGAACTATTGGAATGTATTAATTTATCACTTTGTCCAATAGAAATATTATTTATTGATGTTAAAGATTTGATCCCGGATAAAAAATTAAAAGAAACAGATATTATCGAAAGAACAAATAGTCTGAGAAATTATTTAAATTCAATAGATAAAGAAATCCAGAATTTAATTTTAAATTCTGGATATAATAATGAATGGACTATTTTGATAGAATATCAGATGGGACCTAACGACAAAAGTAGAACAATATCTTCACAATTATTATATCATTTTTCAAAATACTCCGAAAGTAAAATAGAATTGGTAGGACCTTCATTAAAAAACTCACTCTTTCTTAAAAATGTTGAATCTTCGAAATATTCTAACTTTTTAGAAAAATATTCTACCAATTATTCCGCAAATAAAGCGCATTCAAAATATTTATTTTTAGAGCTGCTCAAAAATATGAACAAAACAGAAATTATAAATGATATCAAGAAAAAAAATATTGATGATATAGCAGATTCAGTTCTAATGTCATTAGCATGGCTAAAAAAAAACGAAATAATTTAAAACTTCTAAAGATTGTTTAATAAATTAAAAAGCCCAGTCATTTCCATCTATATCATCTAGTTTTAGCAAGCTGTCAACTGTATTTTTATCCTCTTTTTTAGACTCCGATTCTAGAGATTCTTCTTTAGGATAATTATCATCATTTATATCAGAGCTATTTTCTTGTATATTATTTTCTTTTTGTATGTCTGTTTGATGATTGACTTGTTTGTCTTCAAACATACTTCCATTTTCTGACGTGATACTTCTAGTATCATATATGTTTATGTTATTTTGTCTTTCTGCTACATTACTTTTTAA
>JACCDZ010245513.1_pt1 | contig 18499 bp, 18 predicted proteins | sample 7449551 | NCBI WGS metagenome assembly JACCDZ01 (sample SAMN15323452, study PRJNA562643) | freshwater metagenome | isolation source: river surface water | place: USA:Blue River Watershed | collected 2017-08-18
ATGAAAGTTAAGTTCATAATAATGAATTCTAAATAATATTATATATTTATAAATATATAAAATGAAATGAGAGTATAAATTGAATTGTGTGCGTTTAAAAAAATATATTTTCATCCAAAAAAAAAATATAATAAAAATGAATTATGAGAATCATTTTATAGAAGAGAGGATAAGATGGTTTGAAGAATGTGATTTTCATCAAAAGAAATATTATGGTGGAAAGTGTACTTCATTGGGTGAATTATCCAGATTATCTAATAAAATTGGTTTTCAAATAGGAGATGGATTTGCATTATCAACATTTATGTATGATTCTTTTTTAGAATATAATAAAATAGATAAAAAAATAGAAGGAATGATGAAGAAGATGGAAGAAAATATGGGATATAAAGAATTAGAAGAAATTGGAGAGGAGATTCGTGGTATGATATTATCTGGTAAAATGAGGGATGAAGATAAAGAGGAGATATGGAAATATTATGAAGAATTAGGTTTAAAATATAAAATTCCGAAAGATACATTTTTAGAGGTGAGTGTGCGTTCATCGGCAATATGTGAAGATAGTGAGACGGCATCTTTTGCAGGACAACAAGATACATATTTAAATATATATGGTAAAGAGATGTTAATACAACATATTATTATGTGTTATGCATCTTTATATAATACAAGAGCAATCTCATATCGATTACATCATAAGATTAGACCGGAGGAAGTAAAAATGAGTGTAGCGATACAAAAGATGGTAAGAAGTGATTTAGGTTCAGCTGGAGTAGCATTTTCAGTTGATACTGAATCAGGATATGATAAAGCGATAATTATTAATTCATCATTTGGTTTAGGAGAATTAGTAGTAAGTGGAGGAGTAAAACCGGATGAATTTATAGTAGATAAAAGATTAATAAGTATAGATCCTTTATCACCATGTATACTTTCGAAAAAGATGGGTGATAAAAAAAGTAAAATTATTTTTTCGGACGAGATAGGGACAAAAGAGATTCAAACAACCATAGAAGAAGAGAATATTTTTTCACTTCATGAAAAAGAGATTCAACAATTAGCATGGTTTATTTATAAAATTGAAGAAGAATATTGTAAAAAATATAATAAGAAGTTATATGTAGATATTGAATTTGCATATGATGGAAAAGATATATATATATTACAGACACGTCCAGAGACGATTTATTCGAATGAGATAAATATAAATAAAAAAAAATATGTTCAGTATCAATTAAAAACTAAAAATAAAAAAATATTAGAAGGAATTGCGGTTGGGGAGAAGATTAGTGATGGAAGAATTAAAAAGATAAAATCGATAGATGAGATTCATTTATTTGAAAAAGGTGATATTTTAGTGACTGATATGACAACACCTGATTGGGAACCTATAATGAAGATATCATCAGGAATTATAACATCGAAAGGAGGTAGAACATGTCATGCAGCGATTGTAGCTAGAGAATTAGGTATTAATGCGATAGTAGGTTGTAGTTCTAATTTTGAAAATATAGAAAATTTATCACATGTAACAATGGATTGTAGTGAAGGTGAAAAAGGAATCATTTATGAAGGTAAGTGTGAATATGAAAAAAAAGAATATGATTTTGATATAACAAAATCTTTACCAACAAATATTATGTTAAATGTAGCAAATCCTGATAGTGTTTTTGTATCATCACTATTACCGAATGATGGTGTTGGATTATTAAGAATGGAGTTTATTATTATGAATCATTTACAATATCATCCTTTAAAAATTTTGAATATGAATTTATTGGAGGATGATGATATATATATTAAAAATAAAATAAGACAATTTGAAGTAAGTACACCAAGAGAATGGTATATAAAAGAATTATCAATGGGTATTGCAAAGATTGCCTCAGCATTTTATCCAAAACCAGTTATTTTACGAATGTCAGATTTTAAATCAAATGAATATAAATCATTAAAGGGTGGTGATATATATGAACCAAATGAAGAAAATCCAATGATTGGATGGAGAGGATGTTCAAGATATTATGATGAAAAATATAAGGAAGGTTTTCAATTAGAATGTGAAGCAGTTAAATATGTGAGAGAAGAGATGAAGATGACAAATTTAATAGTGATGTTACCATTTTGTAGAACACCAGAAGAATTAATAAAGGTAAAAGAAATCTTAAAAGAGAATGGTTTAGAGAGAGGAAAAAATAATTTTGAATTATATATGATGTGTGAAATACCTTCAAATGTAATTGAATCAGATTTGTTTGCTCCACATTTAGATGGTATATCTATTGGAGGTAATGATTTATTACAATTAACTTTAGGATTAGATAGAGATAGTGAATTAATACAACATATCGCTAATTATGAAAATATCAGTTATCAACGATTGATAAAAAAATCAATAGAAGAATATAAAAAAATGGGTGTTAAAGTAGGTTATTGTGGTCAACAACCAAGTGATTCAATCTCATTTTGTCATTTTTTAATTCAAAATAATATAGACTCTTTATCGGTGACGTCAGATTCATTAATGAAAACTTTATATCATTTTTATCAATGAATGATACCGATTATTCTATCTTTAAGACGGTTATAAATATCGTTTTGAATATCTTTATTTAAGGTTTGAATAAAAGAAGTTGTATCTTTACCATAATAATCGTAAAAAATATCTAAAAGATATTTATCATCTTTTTGAATAGAAAATATTTTATTTTCATATAATACCCAAGCATTATCAGAAGTATTATGTTTTTTAAATTCTTCAAGAGATATTATATTTTGATGAAAATCATAGGATTGAAAAAGTTGATTCATACATGATAGAAAACTCATTTATTAATATAAGATATTAATTTATTTTTTTAAAGAGAGCGATAAAATAGATAACAATAAAAAGGATAAATAAGAGAAAAATGATAGGAGAATAATCTTTACTCGGATAAATATCTTGGTATTCGAGTAAATAATGAGATTTAAGTTCTTCGGATGATTCGGTAGTAGACATTCTTATTCTTAATTTATAGTGAGGATTATTTTTGCGGATATTAAAGAAAATAATTATCTATAAAAAAATCAATAATATGAAAGACATTAATGTTTTAGTAGAAGCGAAGAAGAGATATATAGAACAACTTCAACAGATTATGACACCTCGTTTATATGAAGGTTTTGAATCAATTTATGAAAATTCACTTGAATTATTGGAAAATGAATATGAATCAAAGAATCAACAGACAAAATCAATCGCTCGAGTTTTTCAAGAAGCATTAAAAGAGATTCCTTTATGGAATCAGGATATTATAGATCATGAATTTGAAAGAATTGTAAAAGTCTCTAATTGTGATTATATTGAGGATTTAATAGAAGCGGTATTTATAGCAGAATCAAAGATATTAACGTCAGTACAAATACATAAAAATAAGACAAAAATGAAAGTACATGTACCACGTGGTTCACATTTTATGCATCGTTGTTATATTAATTCAGCTCGTGAGATATATAATAATCCTTATGTCTTTAATCATTCTCGAGAATTAACACCTAAGGAAAAACATGATAATACTCGTCAAATAATTCATATGATAAATGAAGGTATTACATCAACTATTCGTTCTATGTTACCCATTCGTGATATATTAAAACAGAGTATGATAAATATGGATGGAGGGGATATAGAAAGTGATGAGTCAGATAGTGATTTAGATATTGAACATTCGGATGATGAGAGAGGAAAAAAACATTCTAAAAATGAAGAGTCAAGTGAAAGTGAAAGTGACAGTGAAAGTGAAAGTGAAAGTGAGATTGAGAGTGATAATCAGAAAGAGGAGATACAACATACATCGAACGAGAGTGAATTCAAAGAAGAGGAATCAGAAGAAGAAAGTGAATCTGAAGATGAAAGTGAATCAGAATCAGAAGATGAAGAGAGTGAATTAGAAGAAGAGTCTAAAAAAGAAGAGATAAGTAGTGAAAATCCTTCTTTAATTTCAAATATAATGGATTCTATATCCACTGCATTCCAAACTGAAAAAAAACCATTGGATACATCATTTTTAAAAGAAGATGAAGAAGAAGATGATGATGATGATGAATCAACTTCTCGTGAAGCTTTAGTGATAGATTTTAATGATGAACTTCCACCTTCTGGTTTAAGTCGTCAAGATTCAATGATTGAGACTCCATATTCTGTATCTATTGAAGAAGAAGAAGATGAGACACCTCAAATTAAAAATATTAATTTAGATGGTATTAAAGTACCTAAAGATTTTTTAAATAAATTAGAAAATCAACGTGAAATACAACCAGTAGTTCAAACACATATTCAACAACCTTCACCTGAAACTTATTATGAAAAAGAATCATTTTCCATTGAAAAGAAGAATGAGATACCTATCTCAAATGAAACAATTAAACAACAACAACCTACATTTGAAAAGAAAATAGATGAAGATAATGTATCAGTAGCAAGTAGTGGGATTATTTATCGAAGTGAACCTAAAGTAAATAAAATATCTCGTGAAGAAGAACATATTATGACATTAAAAAAATTAAAGAAGAGAGAAAAAGAGAGAGATATGATAAAGTTTAAAAGACCTCATCGACCTTTAGAAGGAAGAGGAAGTCTTTATGAGAAGAGTCTTGAAAATTATAAAAAATACCATTCTTCAGCAGATTCAATGTCAATTGTATCAGGTATATCTGATATCAGTACTGTTAAAAAAACGAATAGTGTTGATCAGTTTTTAAATAAAATAAATCAAGAAAAAAGTCAAATCTCCTATGTACAACGTCCTCAACCTCAACTTATTCAACCCAGATTAACAACTCCCAAAATAGAAGATAGTGGTGATGAATATGAATCCGATAAAGATCTCAATTTTGCTTAAGAAACCATTTATATCTAATTTTTTATCTATTTTTCTTTATATTCGTTTACATAAATATAAAGAAATCTATATATGAATTAAAAAGTGATGAGTTTTTTGTATGAACCTTATTTTATTAGTCTTATTATAGCTTTAATATTTACATTAATAATGTATGTTGTATATCGCAATCAAAAGAAGAAGATGGAAGAAGAAGAGGGAGATGAAGGAAAGAAGAGGGGTATGAGTCCAGAGACGAGATCGATATTAATCTTTATTTGTTCATATTCATTCTTTACGGGTCTTTTATACATTCTTAAAAATATGTTCTTTAAAAATACTAATATACAGATTGATATGAATACAATAGAAGCAGTAAAGGAGACAGTGATGGGAGGAATAGAGAAGGTAGAAGAGATTGTCACAGAGAATGTGGATGAGATATTTAAACCGAAAGAAGAAGAAGAATCACCCGTACAAAAATATGTAGATGAGAATTTAGTAGCAGGAAAGAAGAAGAAACATAAAGACCGTGATTCTTTAAAACATATGAATAGTCAAAAAGCCAAGTTCGCCGATCATGATGTTGATTTTAAACCTAATTCATTTGACCTTTAGTTAAATTGACGTTGTCATCATTCATGGCTTCATTTAGAGCAGAATGATAATGGTTATCCGTAGCCGGATAACCGTCAATTTAACACCTCGCCCTAAGGGCGAGTGCACACTTCGTGTGCAGTTGGACTGCGTCCAACGCGACCCTACAGGGTCGCCCTTTGAAAATTATTTTTTATCTCATTCTTTAAAATAATCGTATTTAAAGAAAATTATTAATATTTTTTTTTAAGTTTAAATATTTTAAAGAATGAATCATATTTAAAATAAAAGAAAAAGATGAATCGACCCCAGACATTTAATTTAATTAAATTTAAACCGGAGAATCTTAAATCATCTGATTTTATAGTTATTATTGGTCATCGAAATTGTGGTAAATCCACATTAATTAAAGATTTATTATTTAAATCACCTCAAGTACCATTTGGAAGAGTGATTCATTCAAGTGAAAAATATAATCATTTTTATAAAGATTTTATACCATCCATTTTAATAGAAGATGAATTAAATAAAACAAATATCAAACAAATATTTGAAGAGAAGAAGAGATTATATAAGGAGAAGGATGACAAGTTATCCTCTTTAAAGGATAACATGTTGCTTTCTGGAAGTTCTATAGAACTTCCCAAGAAAGCTGAGAAGAAGATAGAAGATAATCGTTCATTTATCATATTAGAAGATTGTTTATATCAACAAAAAGAGAGTGTCCTTAGCTATTTTACAAAACTTGTCGAAAGAAAAGAATTATATCAAAATCTTATCTTTGTATCTCTTGTTTATTCAATCGGATTATCCATTGATATTTATAAAAAAATAGATTATGTATTTATTTATCGAGAAAATATTGTAAAAGAGAAGAAGAGAATATATGAAAAATATTGTCACATGATACCAAATTTTAGTATGTTTCAAGATATATTTGAACAATGTACAGAAAATTTACATGATTGTTTAGTCATTCATTTATCAAATCCTTCAACAAATTGGATGGATAAGATATATTGGTATAGAGCTGATGTATTGGAAAATATTAAACTATGTGATAGAAGATGGTGGAGAGAGAGTAAAGTTTATAAAAAGATAAAAGATAAAGATATAAAAGAAAGTTATATAAAGAGTATGAATCAGATTAATGAATTTGATTTACGTTAAATGATGATAAAAGTGTGGATTTAAAATAAAAAAAAAATATTTATCTAATTAATAGAAGAAAAAAGATGGCTTTACAATTAAGAAAGTTTAATATGAAAATGATTCGAGATGATCAGATTGTAGTGTTAATTGGAAAACGTAACACTGGTAAATCTTTCTTAACCAAAGATTTATTATATTATCATCAAGATATACCTGTTGGTACAGTTATATCTCCAACAGAGAATGCAAATAAATTTTATAGTGATATAGTACCTCCATTATTTATTCATGATGAATATAATGAGCGTATTACATCAGAGTTTATGAAAAGACAAAAACAATTAAAAAAAAGAGTCATGAATGGAGAACAAAATATTGATAATCGTGCATTCTTAATTATGGATGATTGTTTATATGATAAAAATTGGCAGAAAGATAAGAGAATTCGTGAGATATTTATGAATGGACGTCATTGGGGTATTATGTATATTTTACTTATGCAATATGCAATTGGTATTCCCCCCAACCTTCGTGCAAATATTGATTGGATATTTATATTAAGAGAACAGATTGTAAAAGAAAGAAAAAAATTATATGAGAATTATGCAGGTATGTTTCCTACATTTGAAATGTTCTGTCAAACGATGGACCAATGTACTGATAATTTTGAATGTTTAGTGATACATAACTGTGCTCGTTCAAATAAATTAGAAGACCAAGTCTTCTGGTATAAAGCAAATAACCATGAAGACTTTCAAGTCTGTTCTGCTGAAGCATGGAATTTTAGTAGAATGAATTATAATCCAGAAGAAGAAGAAGAGGAAGATGGATATCAACAAGCATTAGACCAATCACGAAAAAATAAAATTCAAATTAAAATTAAAAAACAAGGTATGTAAGTTCCCCCCTTGTGGGGGACAACATAGAGAATTCACTAAAGTGAATTCTGTAACTCTTTCTTTTATTTTAAAAAATAAAAGAAAGGAGGCAAAGAAAACAAAATTTATTCTTTAAAGAATGAACTTAAAGAATGAATTTGGAGAATGAATTTGGAGAATGATTATATTAAATTTTTGTACTTTCTTTCTTTTATTTTTTACATTTAATTATCTTATTTTTATAAAAAGATAATTTAGAGAGATGGAGGAGATATATTTTGAGTATTTACAATTTTCGGTCTTATGTATATGTTTTTTTATTTTATGGTATCAGAAAGATTCATCGATTGAATATATCCAACCTGAAGATGAATCTTATCACATGATGAAGAATCATTTAGAATTATCTGAACATCGTTCAGATATTGAACCTAAATTAAAAAAAATGTTAATAAAAACAGATATTCAAATTCTACATACGAAAAAAATAATTGATACTTATGATGAATATGAGTATATCTATATTTTTTATAGTAAACATTTAATTATATATTTTACAAAAAAATGTGGTGAAGAAGATAAGATATTTTTTGAAGGTGTAAATAAGGTGGAAGATTTAAGAAATATATCACTTTTTCAAATTTTTAAAAATAAAGGAATAATGACAATACATCAAGATACAATAGAAGAAGAAGGTATTTTTGTAAAAATGAAAGAATGTTATTTAGAGAGAATTGACGATATAACAAATATTGAAGAGGCATTTTATTATATAAAGAGAAAATGGTATAAAAAACAGTGTGACCATAAATATCATATATGGATAGAAGGATATAGTTTAGGTGGTCTTTATTCACAACTCTTTATATATCAATTATATATGAAAGGAAAATTGAAAAAATGTAAAATCAAATATTTTAATATTGAATCTTGGTTTGGTGGAAATAGGGAAGATTTTGAAGAGTTTAAAAAGATTGTTGAATATAAAAGTGTATTAACCTATGGAGGAATTTTACATGTATATAACCGACTTTTTCAAAAATATCATTTTATTGAAAAAATGATAAAACTTGATGATGAGAATGAAGATATTAAAAAGTATATGAAATATCCTTTTCCATTTGGTATATTAAGATATATATTTAAATATCATTTATTAAGTAGTTTTATCAAGAAGAACTGAAAAAAAAAATCAAATAATAAAATAGAGGAAAGATGGATAGTGTTGAATATACAAAGAAAGAATTGAAAATGATTAAAGATATTATTAATATTGATTGGGGTTTTGGTATAGAACACGAGATGCAAATATATCATCAACCAAGAATTGAAGGTGATAAGAAGATACAGGATTTTATTTTATTTGATTCAAAAAGTGCAGTTGAAAGATTATTAAAAGCATATAATGAGTTTGAAATTGATCTTACTTTAGATCAAGTTGATTATTTAAAAAATATGACATTTGAATCTTCAGGTAGATTTTGTAATGGAAAATGGGTTATTAAAGAAGCACCTTATTTAATGCCAGAATTTATCACTTATAAACCATTTTGTTCTATGCGTAAAAAAAGAAATATCTTTAATTTAACAAAAAATATTATTGAATTGAAAGATATTTTTTTAGAATTATTAATGAAAGAGAAAGTGACACAACAATTAGTAAAGAAATATGGTGAATTGGTACAATATCCTTATGGTATGACTCGTTATATGTCAGTGCCAAATAAAATAGTTGGAAGTAATTATCAATTTAAATTAACAGATAAGAGACGACCTATGGTAAAAACAGATTATACAGGAAGTTATCACATCACATTTACTTTACCTTATACAGAGGATAAGACAGAGAAGAAGTTTATAGAAGAACATCAAAATTTTGGAAATCAGATTCAATGGTTAGAACCTTTAATGTTAGTTGGTTTTTTTAGTGGTGATGAATCAGCCGTAGGAAGTAAGGAGAAGAGAGTAAGAGGCTCTTATCGTGTATTAAATATTGGTTGGGGAAACCTTGCTGGAAGTGATGTTCGACTCTTTGGAACTAAAGGTATTGGTAGATATGCGAAGACACCTAATTATTGGAGAGAAGGTTTAAATCTTTTTGAGACTGAAAAATTAAAACCTTGTATACCAGCTTCTCCATCTGCATTAAAAGAATTAGGTATCTCTTCTTTAAGTAGTGATTTAAGAACATTCGGAAGTCGTGATCCACTTCGTCCTCAACATCGTGAAAGTGGTCTTCCAATGAATAAACCCAATGGTATTGAAATTCGTATCTTTGATAATTTTAATAATATTTATATGGACTCTCTAACTAGTTTTATAGCACTTATCGCTGAGAATTCACGTGTCACCAAAACAAAAGGTTTTGTTTATCAAGATAAAGATTGGATTCAATCTTTACATCAGATTATGAAAGATGGTTATAAAGCTGAATTAACTATTGGATATATTCAATCTTTACGAAGTAAATTAGGTTTAAAAATAAAGACTTCATCAGTAATCGCAATGGATGTATGGGATGAAATTTATAAAGAATTATATCATAAAAATAAGAATGGAGAATGGACTAAAATATTTTTTGGAATTCAAAAAGGAAAAAAAGAATTAGAAGAGATGTATACATTTACAGGTACTCCTCAAATTAATAAAGAAGCATGGTCATTTGCATTTTATATGAAATGTAATCGTGATCCTGATTTACTTCATACTTTTAATCAATTATCTGTGTTTTTAAATCAATCCTTTAAAACAAAAACATCAATCACCTTCTTCGAAATGGAAAAATATATAACTCAAATATTAGGTCAGAATTGGAAACAACATACGGATGATATTCTTTATTTATTATATCAAAAACATTATATTGATTTAGAACGTAATATACGTGGATTTATAGAATCTTTTAAATTAAAGAAAGAGATACCTCTCTTTTATAATTTTAATGAAGAGATATTAAAAAATATTTATTAATATTTTAGGATTTTTTTTATATAATTCGTTTTTTTATTTAAAAAAATAAAAAAAGAAAGAATAAGATGGAGAAACAATTTGAAGAAGCTAAGAAAAAAGTAGAGTCTTTTACAAAAAGACCGAATGATGAAGAACTTTTACATTTATATAGTTTATATAAACAAGTGACTGTTGGAGATATTAATATACCTCAACCTGGATTTTTTGCTATGAAAGAAAAAGCGAAGTGGAATGCATGGAATGAGAAGAAAGGTATCTCTAAATCCGTCGCCATGCAATCTTATATCGATTTTGTAAAACAAATGAGTCCTAAGTACCTCTAAATTGTGCCTTCGACACAAACGCTTCTGGACGCGTGGCTTTTTCAATTATTCATTCTTTAAACAATTGAATTTAAAGAAATCTATAAAAAAATAAGTTTAAAAAGGCGAACCTACAGGTTCGCGTTGGACGAAGTCCAACTTGCACACAAGGTGTGCACTCGCCCTTAGGGCGAGGTGTTGATTAACGTAGTTAATCAACTAAAGTCCAATATATTGTGACAATGAATGATAAATATTAAATATCTGTTGATTTGAATATGCTTTTTTAATCTCATTCTGTGGTACTTCAGGGAATAAATGTCGAGGAACTGTAAAGATAAAACATCCGTCTAATCCCATATTCTTATAATAAATCGAATTTTGTATATTTGTATATACATCTCCATAATATAACGCCTCTTGATATGCTTTATGATATGCTTTATATACAGACTCATTCATCTTAAATTCATCATATTTACCTCCAAAGACTTGATAATTTTGTTTAACTAAAGAACAAGTATTATATTGTTCAGGAGTGTATAAATACATACCTTTGATAGAATATAATATCTCATAAGCTGTTAATGTATATTTTTGATGATTCTCCATATTGTAAAAATCAAAAAAATAAAGTTTATTATTTTCTATAAATGAACCAGCATTATTATTACTAGCTACAATTAAAGAAGTATAATATTTTTGACGTTTAATCATATAAACTAGAACATCATAATTTGTTTTTAATATATTCGTCATATCTTCTATTATCATCAAATATATTTTTTTTTTTCTTAAACCGGATTTGCCTGTTTAACTTCTTGTGTGGCATAACTTCTTTCCACATACCATGGATCATCTTTTTCAAACATATTGTATATAGATGACATCGATAATAATGGAGTCTGTACCTGCTGTTCTTCCGTAAATGTCTTCGGGACATATCTATACTGAATGACAGGAGGAGGACATTGTTGATTATTCTGTACAAATCCTATCGCCACCATCACTACCCCTATAATCGCTAATATGATAATTATTGAACGCATCACTATTCTACCTTTATCCTATATAAAAAAAATAATATTATTTTTCTTTATATATATTCATTTTTTAACTTAAAAAAAATAAAAGAATAAAATAAAGAGATAAAAAATGTCACATCAAGATTGGGAACAAGTAGTTCTTACAGGTAAAAAACCGATAGCAAAAGGACCACCAAAAGTGGAGATACAAAATCGTGTTGATGATTTACACCGTTCACAGAGTGTAAAGAATTTGAAATTAGAGAATGAGACAGATATTGTGAAGATACCTTTAATGCCAGATGGTCTAGCCCGAGAGATTCAACAGAAACGTTGTGCCGCGAAATTAACTCAAAAAGAGATAGCTCAAAAGATGAATACACAGGCAAACACAATTCAAGAGATTGAATCAGGTAAAGCAATTTGGAATCAAGAGACTAAAAAACTTGTGAATCAAATAGAACGAACATTGGGAGTTAAGTTTGAACATAAAAAATAATAATAAATGATTAATATTTTTTTATATATTTTTATCTATGTAGAGATAGATAAAATGAAAAGATTTAGTATGAATAAACGAAAAAAAAAAAATTTATTAAAAATGAAAACTATAAAAACCATAAAACATAAAAAAAATCAAAAAAAAAATATTGTAAAAAAAAGATGGAGAAGAAAAAATCCTAAATCTCTACTTTTTACATTTATTGATGATTTTCATGAATTTAAACGAAAAGGTAATAATTGTATTATTGTACCTTATCGTAATCGTTATGAACATTTACAATTATTTTTACAATATTTTTCAAAAAAAGGATATGATATTTATATTATAGAACAGAATAATGATCTTAAATTTAATCGTGGAATGTTATTAAATATTGGTTTTGATATAGCTTCAAAACGAAAAAAATATGATTACTATATTTTTCATGATGTTGATTCAATACCAGATAAACTTTTAATACCTTATTATCGTTATCGAGGTGATAAGATTATTCATTATGCATCACCATATTTGGGATATAAATATAAAAATCCATCTTTTTTTGGGGGAGTGTCAGGAATGACAGATAAAGATTATCGAAAGATAAATGGTTTTCCGAATCGTGTATTTGGTTGGGGCAAAGAAGATAACATGTTAAGAGAGAGAGTTCGTTTATTAAACAAAAAAATATATAGACCACGAGAAGGTAGTTATCAATTACTTGACCATACAGGTCCTACACATCAAACGATAAATTTAGAAGATGAGAATTTTTTAATGAATCGTGACAAAAAAGAATGGAAAATGGATGGTTTAACACAAGTGTCAACCATGTATAGAATAGAAAAAGAGATACAGATTAAATATCCCCATATTCGATTTTTCAAAATTGATTTTTTACCTCTTTTATCCTAATTTTTTATCTACTTCTCTTTTAGGAATATGACTCAACCTAAAGATAAATTAAGTGAACATTTTTTAAAATATAGAAAAAGAATTAATGAATTATATGAAACAAATTCTGAAAATAAAAAAAAAAAAAATAAAATAATTGGTAATCAATTTAATGAATATAAAAAAAAAAGAAAAAAGGTCTTTTTTCAAATATTTGATAATACAATTCATTTTCCTAAAACAGAAGAAGCGAATGTAGCTATTATTATACCTTATCGAAATCGTGAAGAACATTTGGAAGGATTTAAAAAACATTTTAAAAATACCAAATTTGATATTTATGTGATTGAACAACTCGATCAACAACGTTTTAATCGTGGAATTCTTCTAAATATCGGTTTTGATATCGCTTCCAAAACAAAAAATTATGATCTTTATATCTTTCATGATGTTGATTCTCTTCCTGATAAGGATTTAATGAATTTTTATACTTATAAAGGTGATAAAATTATACATTATGCCTCACCTTTTCTAGGTTATAAATATAAATATTCGAATTTTTTAGGAGGTGTGATTGGTATGAATAAAGAGAATTATATAAAGATAAATGGTTTTCCAAATCGAGTATTTGGATGGGGTGGTGAAGATGATATTTTTTATGATCGTCTTGCCAAAAATTATCTCAAAATCTATCGTCCCAAAAAAGGTCAATACTTTTTATATGAACATGATGTACCAAAACCTCAAGAGATTAACCCAATCAAATGGGAAGCTATTTTACGTGATTTAAAAGAATGGAAAAAAGATGGTATCCAACAGATTCGTCAAAATTATCTACTTATCTCTGAATCTCATTCTGAAGACCCTAGTCTTTATCTTTGTAAAGTGAAAATACCTATTTATCATAAAAAAGATATGGTTTATCAATCTTTAATGGAACCTTTAATTGAATGGAATGATATTCAACGAAATATTCTTGATACCTTTACTGAACCTCATTCTTTTGAAAATAATAAAAAGAATGATATGGATAAATTAATTGATGATAAAATAGATAAAGAATATGAGAAGGGATTAACCAAGAAAGATTTAGAGAAGACTCTCCGATTTATCTTTGATGTATATCGAGAAGTTTTATATATCCGAATCAGACAAAATGGAATCGAATTTGCCTATCATATTTACAATAAAGATTTTAAAAATCGATGGAGTCAATATATCAAAATGAAAAATCAAATGACACCTCAAGAATTTTTAAAGAAGAAGAATGAAAATCTTCAATGTGAACGCAGTAATCTCTTACCTCAAGATGAATGGACTGGTAATAATTGTGTTATTAGTTTAGAAGATTGGAAAGATTCAGGAAATCCCATTGAATATGTAAAAGAATATTATGAAATGATTATGAAGACAATTCAACATTATAAAAATGTACCTGATTGTGATATTTTGATTAATCGAAAAGATTTTCAATATTTAGATTCTGATAGATTAAGATATGCTTATCGACATCTTTTTCCGGAGAATGTAAAAATACCTGATTGTCCAAGTCGTTTTTGGATAATAGGAAGTGGTTCTTCAACACATCATAATAAAGATGTACCTTTACCCAATCCAAATGAATGGACTGACCTTCATTCTCCTATTCAAAAGATAGATTGGAAAGAGAAAGAAGATAAGATTATTTTTAGAGGGACAAGTACCGGATGTGGATTAACGGAAGAGACAAATCCTCGTCTTCGTCTCTCCCAAATAGCCTATCTCTCCCGAAATCCTTCCATTTATAATATAGGTCTCTCTAAATTTATTAAACGTGTAAAAGTAAATAACTTTATCGCCAATTATATCGATACCAAAAAATATCAACATCTTATTAAAGACTTTGTATTACCACAAGACCAAATGAAGTCAAAATATATGTTAAATATTGAAGGTAATGCTGCTGCTTATCGTTATCCAGGATTATTCAGAATGAATTCAGTTGTGATTCAAGTTGAAAGTAATTATTATTTATGGTTTGAACCCCTTCTTCAAGATGAAAAGAATTATCTTCTTTTAAAGAAAGAAGTATACCATAAAGAAGGAGACTCAATCGATGAATCAACAGAAAAAGTTTTATCTTTTTTCGAAGAGAAGATGAAAAAAGATACAAAGATGAAAAAAATCGCTGAGGCTGGTCAAACCTTTTATCAAAAACATCTTCAAGAAGAGAATATCTTCCAATACTACTTCTCCTTCATGAAAAAAATTAATTCTTATTATAATATCAAATAATTTTAGTTTTATTTTTTATTCTTTGCTTCAACACGATCAGCATGTGTTGTAGCATGGTATATCACTCGTATCTCTTCTACTGTACTCGAAGCATGACAATTTTTACAATTTAAAAATGTTAAACCTCTTTCCCTTGAAAATACGGTATTACCCTTTTTACATGATTTACAAACTACATATTTAATGATATACTCATCTAATGCTGTTTTTATCTGTTGAGGTTTAAATACATTTCGAAAGATAAATTTACCTTCTCCATCTAAATTACCCGTTGTTGTCAAAAAATTAAAAAAAAATCTCATGATATGATCAGGCTCTCGATTTAATGCTTTTACACAATCTTGAAAATTTGTCCATATCACCTTCTTTGAACCTAATCTTTCAATAATAGGAATCGATATTTTAATCTTACTCGTATCTTCATCTTTATTCATCATTTTGTAAAGTCGTTCTAACATTAAATCATAAGAATATCCTTCAAATGTAGGGTCTGCATATCCCTCCTTCTCTCTCTTCTTCTCATCCTCCTTATCTTTCTCCTTCTCCTTCTCCTTCTTCTTATCTTTCTTCTTCTTTTTAGATAATGAAAACATATCATTTAATTCATCATCTACTGTTTTTTGAATGGGTGTCTCTTCCATCTGTATACTCTCCATCTTTAATGGTTCCTCTACCATCTCCAACATCTCCTTCTCTAAATCTCTTTCCATTTTTTTCCTCTATCTCTCTTTTTAATTTAATTTCTTTAAGTATAACTCATTTACCTAATAATAATCATTTTTTAATATGAAAAAAAAGTGAATGAGATTTGAGTTTTAAGGAGAGATTCGTCAGAATGAATGAAAAGATATAAACGTAAAGAGTAAAATGAATATAGGTTTTCATGTAGGTCTGTTAAAGACATTTGAAGAGACTTTACGTTATCATCATCAAATGAGTGGTGGTATTCGTTCTTTTCAACTATTTACAAAAAATCCACGTCAAACACAGATTAAAAAGATAAATGAAGAAGATGCGAAGAAGTGTAAAGAGTATGTGGAGAGGGAGGGTATCTTCTTAGTCACCCATGCGAGTTATCTATTAAATATGTCCAATTCTGAGAATTGGGAGAAAAAGATAGAGAATGGAAAAAATGAATTAGATTTAGCTGAGAAGATTGGTGCCCGTGGTACTGTCTTTCATGTAGGTAAACATCTAAAATTATCAGTAAAAGAAGGTGAAGATAAGATGTTTGAATATATTCAAACAATGATTCAATATATTCATGAGAAGAATTATCATGTTAAATATGTGATAGAGACATCAGCTCGTTGTGGTACAGAACTACTATGGAAGATGGAAGATTTAGGTGCATTTTTTCATCGTTTTTCAGAAGAAGAGAGAACTCATTTAGCTATTTGTATTGATACTTGTCATATCTTCTCGGCGGGATATCGAATCCATAATGAAGAGGGATGTAATGAGTATATACAATTAGTGGGAGACCATATTGGATGGGATAATGTTATGGTGATACATTTAAATGATAGTTTAAGTTTAAAAGGATGTGGATGTAAATTAGATCGACATGCGAATATTATGAAAGGATTTATTCAAGATGGTATGAAGCGTTTAATTGAATTTACAACTGGATATGGTATACCACATGTATTAGAAACACCTTATGAAGAAGGTAAAATCTTTGATACACATTTAGAGGAGATTGAATTGATTCAAAAATGGTTTCATTAAGAAAAAAAGATAATTTTATAAAAAGATGAAGTAGAAATATGTTAGGTAACAATATAAAGAAATGATGAAATATGTAACCTTTGCTATATTATTCTTCTTATTATCACCTGGAGTTTTCTTAACCCTTCCTCCTGTAGGTAAGAAGATTTGGATGTCTGGACAAACTTCAGTTATTGCTTCTATTGTTCATACCATTCTATTTATAGGAATCGTTTATATATTAAATGAATATGAATTGATTGAGGATTTTAAATGTGGTATGATGTCAGTTGACTGTTATGATGAAAGTTGTGACATGTCATTACATACTTATAAGATAAAACCTTCAAGTACACAATTTGTAAAAATTAATGATAAGATATCAGATCAAACTTATTTTAATAATAATTTTTTAAAAGGTGGTAATGACTCTATTGAAACAAAACTTCCATTAAATTTAGGTAAAATGAGAGGAGGTGGTAAATATAAACAAAGATTTAGTTATTTAGTAAATAATATAAAGAAAAATAATGAGACAAATGAAACATGTGTTAATTTTAGAAGCATAGGTTGGAAATTTTAGAAGCATAGTTTGGAAATGAAATATCCATATGAAAAAAATTAAATTATTATATTTTTTTTATTTCGAATCATTTAAAATAATTATCTATTTTAAATATAAAGAAAAAAAAAATGATGAAATATGTGACATTTGCGATATTATTCTTCTTATTATCACCTGGTGTTCTTTTAACCCTTCCTCCTGTAGGTAAGAAAATATGGATGAGTGGTCAGACTTCTCTCGTAGCTTCTATTATCCATGCTATAGTCTTTGTAGGTATTGTGTATTTATTAAGTCAATATGGATTTATTGAGGGATTCGCATGCGATACTGAGGCTAAGGATGATAGTACTCAATCATACCCTACTGATACCAGATGTAAAAATAAGGCATGTATAACTCGAGATTTTGGTTATCTTATAAGAGATCCTAAAAAGATTCCACCAGTTGGAACTAAAATAAATAAAGATAATGTTAACACCTATTTTGTAAAATCAGATGGTCAATCGTTTCAAGTTGCTGATATTAAAAATGGTACAAAATTAATAAATTCTTCTGATTACAAAGCATATAATGATAAAAAAGTTCTAGGCTTTAAAACGGATGTTTGGGGAGGTATATCAAAGGGTAAATCACCAAAAGATTATCCTAAATGTGCTAAACTTGGATAATTCATTTTTTTATTTTATTAACTATTTTTTCATAAATAAAGATGAAAAAATATATCAAACATTAATAATGAAATGCCAGATCAGATACATATATTTGTAATTGAATCCAATTTAAAAG
>JACCDZ010951953.1_pt1 | contig 18495 bp, 14 predicted proteins | sample 7449551 | NCBI WGS metagenome assembly JACCDZ01 (sample SAMN15323452, study PRJNA562643) | freshwater metagenome | isolation source: river surface water | place: USA:Blue River Watershed | collected 2017-08-18
GACAAGCCATTGCTGTAGTGTATTGTTTTCGGTAGTCTCGCCTCTGTCCAGGTGTAGTTCGTGGTAAAAGCCAACGGTGTGCCTGCATGCTCAGTTTTAGAAAGCAAAAGCCCCTTATCATCGTAGTGGGTCTCATACGATGATCCGTTGGGGTAGGTGACCTTTTGAGGCTGGTTTCGGCTATCGTACTCATATTTGGTTTCGGCAATGACCTTGCCATCTTGGGATTTCAGCACTTCCGCACTGATGAGCCTCTGCCCGTTCACTTGACTAAAGCGCGTGGTTTCCGTGCCTCCTAAAGACCACGTCACTGTTGAGTCCCCTTTGTAATCAAATCGATATTGCCCTGTTACTGCCTCTCCATAGCCGATGGATAAAGCCACAAGGCTTGATAATAAAAGTCCTATCCGCTTAAACATTCACTCTTCCCCAGTTATCTGTATATGTTATTCGAAGCTACGCGGTTATCCTTATTGTACAACCAAGCACTTATCATTTGACTATAGGCATCCTGTATCTGATTGAGTATTGGATTCCTCAATGAAGCTATCGATTGATACTGATATTGCACACTTCTGCCATTAGGGTAACGCACCGAGGTAAGATTACCCTGCGTATATCGGTAAACAATAACCTGGTTGTTGGGCAATCTAATTAAAAATTCTTGGTTTGCTCCCTTATTATTTTCAAACCTGACCACATGACCAAAACCATCATCGATATCAGTAGCTGCCTTGCCCTCAACAGGGGTAAGCGTAGTCGTGTAGCGTTTTGGCGTCACTATTTTCTGCAAAAAAGCCACCTCTTTATTTTTATAAACAGGATATATTTCTATATCCCCGTTAGGCATCCTAAGCTCATAATAGGGCGTTTCATTGTCTTTAGCGACATAGTTAAGCGTGCCATTAAACCCGTCGTCTTGCGCGATATATTCAGAGTCGAATTTAACAAATGAATACCGAGAACCGTCATCCCTGATGGCTGTTATTATACGCTCTATGCTACCTTCTTCCCGTTGAATCCGCCTTGAAAACGAAAAACTCCAACCTGACTTTGTAGAATAATAACGCTTAATGACAATTGGATTAGGGGAATGAACGACTGCATCTGTAAATTCTTCATAAAGATCACCTGAGGATAAATCCACAGGATCGGCCGACACTTTACAACTTTTGTTTTCGTTATAGGGAATGCTGGTTCTCCAAACCTCTATCGGATAGTTCCATAATTTACATTTACCAGATTCTACATCTTCAGGGAAATAAAGCCCATGCCGCTTAAGTAGCTTCTCATCGTCATCTTGCGAACAATCAAATTCAACATACTTATAGACGAATTCAGTGGTTCTTTTATTGCCCTTGATTTGGTCAATACCCCTTGTATATGACCAATCTACCGCGTATTCAGCAAAGTATTCATAGTAGAAAGTATTATCATCGCGCGGTCTCGACCCTATATACTTCCAATTCGGTGAAATCTGTGTTACCGCCTCAACTTTACAATGTTGTACCATAGGTAGTGATTTATTACAATTCGCATATTTTCTTAGTGCTTCCTCTGGAGATAGAGCTTCTTTTCCTGGTAGACGTTTCTGGTGCAAGCCCATATAAGTTATATAAAATTTCACCACCAATCCTTCCCTGTACTCTCGCATCTTCAGGGATTTCATAGGTCAACCTGTTATTTATCTCTTTTAATTTTAATTGCCGACTCCATTCACCAAAGCCATGTAAGTATTTTTCTAAATCATCTTGACTTGTAAAAACTTTATCCAGCGATTTATCTTGTCTTTGCTCCTTCTGTCCCAGCTGCCCAGAATCTATTTGATAAATGTAATACTCTCCATTCTCAGCATAAGCACTCCCAGAAATAACCAATGATGCCAGGACTAAAGACTTTATTTTATTCAAAGGCACACTAGACCGTAAACTAATCATTGCTAGAATTTTTTTGACCAATTCAAATAACCTACACTTAAACGCCCGCACGCCGATTCTACCAGTATACCTCCTATCTGAATAGAGGAGGTATGTAATGAACCGTAGTTTTGTGTAACTCAGTTTTGCGGTGTTACTTGCTTTATCGAAGTTACCGCTAATTCGATACGACACCGCAATATTGTAGTTATCACCTTTTGGATTGAGTCTATAGGCATACCATAACTCTTGCTGCTGTTTTGTTAATTTAAAGTGCGTCACTTCTACCCCATAAAATACTATCACTTCTACATATTCAAGCTCGTTTATCACAGTTTAGTGAAACAGTAAAGCAAAACAGCCCTGAAACTTAGTAAAGATTGACAACAGTAAAGATCAGCAACAATCAGCACAGCTTTTCGGGCGGTGACTATACCAGGTATGAGTTGTCAGTGAAGTAAATCCTTAATATGCGCCTCCAAGCTTGCTATATAACTTGCAAGCGTTGTTTCATCCCGTTTTAACAGCATAATAAGCGCTTTGGCAAAACCTGAGATTAAGAGACTCATTGCTTGCGCTTTCGGAATACCTCTGGACTCGAGATAAAACAAAGCCTGCTGATCCAGCTGCCCAATTGTCGCACCATGGTTGCAAATCACATCATCCGAATAAATCTCAAGCTCAGGTTTGGTATTAATTTCTGCCGTATTGCTTAATTGGATGTTGCGGTTATTCTGCAACGCCTTAACGCCATACAAACCATGAGCAACATACGCTTTCGCGTTAAAAGTGGCTGAGGCTTTGTCTCCGACAACCCCTCGAAACAAAATATCACTTTGGGTGTTGGAGGCTAAATGTTTAACATTAAAACGATAATCTGCTTTGGCAGATGCTGCTAGGGTGTATATGCCCTTAGCGTCAAAGCTCGCCCCTTCCTGCATTAGATCAATCTCAAATTCAACACGATTTAATGCAGCATACGCGCCAAGCTGGAAAGTCTCATATTGCGCACAGCACCCAATTGAAATGCTTAGTTTATGTGTAATGAGTAACTTCTGAAGACTCATATTCGCCAGCACATCATACGTACACTGCGCAAAATCCTGAAGCGTCACATCAGTCACGATATTTGCTGCTGAAAATTCTTCACCTAGCATGATATGATGTTCGGCAATCGTGCAAGCAGAAGATTTCTGCATAATGATGCTGTTATGATAATTTACCAACTTTGAGCTGCTATCTTTCGTATAAAGATAAGTCATGAGAATAGGCTTAGCTAACTTTATATTTTCTTTGAGCTCAATAACAGTTCCTGCCAACGTTGATGATGCGTTTAATAAACTCAACGCATTTTTTGAGCCTGCTATGGTGATCTCTTGCGATGAAAGTCCCCCTTTGACTGTAAGTCCCTCCACCTGATCGCAATGTAGCAGCATGCCATCGACAAAAACAATATTATGTGCATCCATGTTTAAATTTACAAGACTAAGAACACTTCGCGCATCAATATTGGCTTGCAGTTTAACCGTCTGAATACCATGCTTCTTATATAGGGCATCAAGGTCAGTATAACGCCAGCTTTCAGTCTTTTTTGTTGGAAAACCTTCTTGGACAAATGCCTGCCATAAATCTTGCCTCTTTTTGATTCCAGCACTATCTAAAAAAGCCAATTGTGCAAATGGGTGCTCTAATTGCAGCATTTTCTGCTCCTTATTCATTAATCCACGCGTAACCTTTATCTTCAAGCTCAAGAGCAAGCTCTCTGCCACCTGACTTGACGATTTTGCCATCGGCTAACACGTGGACAAAATCAGGAGCAATATAATTTAACAAACGCTGATAATGGGTAATGATAATAAATCCACGTTGACCGTTGCGCATATGATTGGCGCCTTTTGACACGACTTGTAAAGCATCGATGTCAAGACCAGAGTCCGTTTCATCTAAAATACATACTTTCGGCTCAAGCATCATCATTTGCAGCATTTCGTTGCGTTTCTTTTCCCCTCCTGAGAAACCTTCGTTAACTCCACGCTTCATGTATTTTTGATCCATTTGCAAAATATCCATATTAGTACGTAATTTTTTCATAAAACTCATTGCATCAAGCTCAGACTGTCCTTTGACCTTGCGTAAACTATTGACTGCACTTTTTAAAAACTGAGTGTTACTCACCCCTGGAATTTCCACAGGGTATTGAAAACTTAAAAACATCCCCGCATGAGCGCGCTCTGAAGCATCGAACTCAAATAAGTTCTGTCTATCCAGCAATACTTCGCCTTCAGTGACTTCATAGCCAGGCTTCCCTGCTAACACGTTGCCTAAGGTGCTTTTACCGGCACCATTAGGACCCATAATGGCGTGAACCTCGCCAGGGTTTACCGTGAGGTTGATTCCCTTTAGAATGATTTTATTTTCCACCTTGGCGTGTAAATTTTTAATCTCTAATAACATATTCTTTGCTTCGCTTTTCTATTTTTCTATTTTTTGGCATATTGAGCGTATATTGATACGCCCCTACAATCCTTGGATATATGTGATAAGCCCCTACCCTATTGCACCCTCTAAACTGACTTCCATCAGTTTTTGTGCTTCAACCGCAAATTCCAAAGGTAGCTTTTTAAATACCTCTTTGCAAAAACCATTGACGATCATTGCCACCGCATCTTCTGCTGACATACCACGCTGGAGACAGTAAAACAACTGCTCATCGGAAATCTTGGACGTAGTTGCCTCATGCTCAATTTGTGCACTTTTCGATTTATTTTCAATATAAGGGTAGGTATGAGCGCCACAGTTGTGTCCAATAAGTAATGAATCACATTGCGAGAAATTGCGTGCATTTTCCGCCGTTGGCAACATTCGCACCAGCCCGCGATAAGCATTTTGTGCATGCCCAGCTGAGATGCCTTTTGAGATAATCGTGCTTCTGGTATTTTTACCCATATGGATCATCTTGGTTCCTGTGTCAGCTTGTTGCCTATGGCGCGTTAGTGCCACCGAGTAAAACTCACCAACACTGTTATCCCCTCGCAATATGACCGATGGATATTTCCAGGTAATGGCTGAACCTGTTTCCACTTGCGTCCATGAAATTTTAGCGTGACTGCCTAAGCACGCCCCGCGCTTAGTGACAAAGTTGTAGATTCCCCCTTTGCCCTCTTTATCCCCTGGATACCAATTCTGCACAGTGGAATATTTAATTTCGGCATCCTTGAGTGCGATAAGTTCAACAACAGCTGCATGCAGCTGATTTTCATCGCGCATGGGAGCCGTGCAACCCTCTAAGTAGCTCACATAGCTGCCCTCATCGGCAATAATCAGTGTGCGCTCAAACTGCCCTGTATTTGAAGCATTAATCCGAAAATAAGTCGATAACTCCATGGGACAGCGTACCCCTTTGGGAATATAGACAAAAGAACCATCGCTAAACACGGCTGAATTTAGTGCTGCAAAATAATTATCAGTTTGTGGCACAACCGTGCCTAAATATTGTTGCACCAATTCTGGATATTTTTGTAATGCTTCAGAAATAGGACAGAAAATCACACCTGCTTCAGCCAACTTCTCTTTGAATGTAGTCACCACGGATACGGAATCAAACACCGCATCCACCGCAATACCTGCCAGCATTTCCTGCTCATGCAAGGGAATACCCAACTTGTTATAGGTCTCAATCAACTCAGGATCCACCTCATTAAGGCTTTTAGGTCTGTCTACGTTAGATTTTGGCGCTGCATAGTAACTAAGGCTTTGGTAATTAATTGGTGCATACTTGACATGTGCCCAGGTTGGCTCCTTCATCTCCAGCCATTTATGATAGGCTTTTAAACGCCAGCCTAGCATAAACTCAGGTTCATTTTTACGCTTAGAAATTTGACGGATAATCTCCTCATCCAGTCCCACACGAAACAACTCTTGTTCAATGTTGGTCACAAACCCATGCTTATACTCCTGCTCAAGAATCTTATTTATTTTGTCATCAGCCATGTTGCATGATCTCTTTATCGTTGTACGGTTTTTTTATTAAATCTTCGATTGCAAACTCGCTTAGCGTAGCGCGGACTTTTTTATTGATAGCATGCCAATAGCTCCCCATCTGGCAATTACCCACTGAGCATGATTTAAAACTTTGTGCACAACACTCGGTAAACGCAAGCTGTCCATCAATGGATTCAACTACGTCAAGCACCGATATAAAGCCAATGTGTTTTGCCAGAGCATAGCCACCATCCGCACCACGTCTTGCCAATAAAATTCCGCTTATGCTTAATAACTTCAGTATTTTTCGTACCGTTGGCAAATTAAGTCCTGTCATACTTATCAGCTCAGTTGCGCTGTATAATCGCTCAGGATTCTGAGCAAATTTCAATACGATCATCACGCCATAATCAGCAAGCTTACTTACTTTTAACATTAAATGGTACTAGCTTAGTCTCATATGCGCAAAGGTTAATGGGTTTTGAAGTATGTGTCAACGGATTATAACCAGCTTAAATAGACTTGAAGTCAAGCAAGATACTAAATTTTTCCCACAGAATTTAGCGCTTGATATATTGTGCTAAATGGTAATATCAAAGAGTTAGGCTTATCTAATAACCTTATCGCACCAAAAGTTTCGTACCATTTTGCTGCTTTTTCATCTTTTGCATCAATTAGCATTGCCACCCCACCTGCCTGTGAAGCAACAAAAATACAACGCTTTCCAGCAGATAGCAGTAGTTGCCCTCCTAAACCAACTCCCTGATAATTAACATCAACCGCCAGTCTTGCTAAACGAAACACGGGAATTTCGTGTCTAGCCAAGCCTTGTGTTAATTTTTGCGGTGCTGCATTGTAAGCAATAGACGCGGGACTTAACGTATAATATCCCATTACTTTACCATCATAATCATTAATGGCTACATACGTTTTAGCCACCCCCTTATCATGATTTTGTCTTGCATATTTCACAAAAAAACCATTCAACTCACCATTACCACAATTAAATGATTGCCAATCACGAGTTGTTGCAATGGCTTCTTCATGCCATGCCATAGGCTTTATACTCATTTTATTGTATATTTAGGGAGATCAAATGCTGCTTTCAACATTTTTGCATTGGGTTTCTGAGGATCGTCCAGCAGTTTCATGACTTCTATACTATCCCTTTTACTTAATTCAATTCTCTCATTCTCCTCAATCACCCTATGAGCTGCTGATATGGAATTTTTTAAAACAAATTCCGTCAAATTGACATGAAGCAAACTTGCCGCCTTCATTAACAAACCCTTTTCCTCGATGTTAATACGTAACGACATTCTCTCATTGTGTTTAACTACAGCTTGTGGCATAGCCCTCTCCTTTTTGTGCACATTCAAGTTGTACATGCATTATAAGCAATTTCAACTTAAAAGCAAACCACCATCTAACTTTAAGGAGCTAGAATGAATAAATTCAACCAAGACCTCATTCCCATGCTCCTGCGTGGGAATGCGTAATTTTATACCCTAAGGTAAATTTTAAAAATCTCGTCCCTTTAGGATCAAACTATAAAAATGCTTTGCAATTACTTTTTTCCACTGTACTCTGTTTGCTTAGAGATAAATTTTCGGCAAAAGTACCTAATTAGATGCGTTTTTACAATCGTTCATTTGTGTTAAAAAGCAGCTTAAACGCTTGTGGAGCCTGTTGTTTATTTCCTTTATCCTGTTGCTGTCGATGTAGCAAGCCTAATTAAGGTTTTCTCATTGAGCGTTTGTTTTCAAACACAAAATAATCACCTTTAAATTAGGCTTTTTCTCCACAGTTTTATTATTTTTGTAAATCAAACAACAGGATAACAATATGATTAAATCAACACTTTTGTTTATTTTAGCGGCCCTTTTTTTATTTTTTGAAATGGCACTTCAAGTCTCCCCAGGCATCATGACCTATGACTTAATGAAAAGTCTCAATATCGATGTCTTTTGGCTAGGGGTCACCTCTGGGGCTTACTTTATTACTTATACCTTAATGCAGATCCCCGCAGGTCTTTTTTATGATCGCTTTTCTGCTAGAAGTGTGATTTTGCTCCCGCTTCTTATTTGTATCATCGGGGGCTTTTTATTCGCGCTTGCACCTAACTTTTATTTAGCCGCCTGTGCACGTATTTTTATGGGCTTTGGTTCAGCCTTTGCCTTTATTGGCGTGCTTGTTGTTGCAAGTCATGTCTATAGCAAACGCTACTTCACTTTAGTTGCAGGAATCACCCAAATGCTTGCGGCTTTGGGTGCCATGTGTGGCGCACTGCCGCTGATTCCTTTGATCAATCATTTTGGCTGGCGTGCGACAATGATGATCATCAGTGGCTTGGGATTAATTCTATTCATCGCCATGATTTTTTATTTAAAGCTACCCAACAAACATCTAAGCAACACAGCTGCGACTAATTCTTGGGTTGCTTTTAAAAGCGTTGCCCAAAAATCACAAACCTGGATGATTGCCATTTACGCCTGCTTACTATGGATGCCGATGTCGGTAGTCGCCTCGCTGTATGGCATTCCCTTTGTCGAGCAGTACTTTAAGCTTTCCTTTTCATCATCAGCGACAGTCATTACCTTCATGTGGATTGGCATCGCCATTGGCAGCCCAATCTTTGGATTTTTAGCAGATAAAGCCCACAAACTTAAAGAAACACTGGTTGTGTGTGGCATGCTTGGGGTCATTTCTTTTGCCCTTATTACTTTGGTCCCAATCAATCAAGCCTTCTTGCTTATTTTGTTATTTTTTATTGCGGGTGCCGCATGCGCGGGTCAAGCGCTAAGCTTTTCCCTTGTTTCACGCAACAACAAGCTCGAGCATCGCGCAACAGCAATCGGTTTTAACAATATGGCAGTCGTTATTTCTGGTTTTATCTTCCAGCCACTCATCGGCTATATTATTCGCACAAGCCAAAGCACACCTGTAACCGATTACTTGTATGATGGCAACAGCTACCACAAGGGTATGCTGGTCGTGTTACTTGGTTACATTATTGCAACTATAACGGTTATTTTCTTTATTAGAGGGAAAACTAGCAGCACCTAGACTCTGCAAAAAGAAATATTATAACTTGTAGCTTGAGGTGCTGGAGCGTTGAAGCTAATCAACTTCTGCAGATCACCATAAAGCTCAACAGGTGTCCATGGTTGAGGCTGCCCTACATTAAAGCCAGTTTTATCGAGCCATTGCACTTGATACTGAAACTTTTGCGTTGAAGATTTCTTATTCTGCACCAACACTTGTCCTTGCAATGTGTCACCTGCTGAAGTTTTTACAACTGGCTGCATTGCCTTTAATTGACCAAAGCCTGAGCCAAAGCTCTCAGCGGATACCGTATTGGCAGGCAAGGTAATACAGCGACTAGCACATCCGCTTAAGCCCAACACTAAGATCACCAATAACCCACTGCACTTTACTGCTTTAATTTCCATGTTTTATACCTCATTCTATTTAGTCCAACCACTCAGTCTGACATCAGGACTCAGATAAAAAACTCTTTAGGGTTTCTGAACGTGATGGATGTCTTAATTTACGCAATGCTTTGGCTTCAATCTGACGAATACGCTCACGTGTTACATCAAACTGCTTACCAACCTCTTCCAAAGTGTGATCAGTATTCATATCAATGCCAAAACGCATCCGCAAAACTTTTGCCTCACGCTCAGTCAAAGTGCTCAGAATACCTTTGGTAACTTCTTTTAAGCTTTCACTTGTTGCACTATCCACAGGGGAGTCAGAAACTGAATCTTCAATAAAGTCGCCCAAATTAGAGTCTTCATCGTCACCAATCGGAGTTTCCATTGAAATGGGTTCCTTAGCGATCTTCATGATTTTACGAATCTTATCTTCAGACATATCAATATGTTGACTCAACTCTTCAGGAGTTGCCTCCTTGCCCGTTTCTTGAAGAATCTGGCGCGAGATACGATTTAGCTTATTGATTGTCTCAATCATATGCACAGGAATTCGGATTGTGCGCGCCTGATCAGCAATTGAGCGCGTAATGGCCTGACGAATCCACCATGTTGCATAGGTTGAAAACTTATAACCGCGCCGATATTCAAACTTGTCAACTGCCTTCATTAACCCGATGTTTCCCTCCTGAATCAAATCAAGAAATTGCAAACCTCGGTTGGTGTATTTTTTGGCAATCGAAATCACCAAACGCAAGTTTGCCTCAATCATTTCCTTTTTTGCGCGTCGTGCTTTTGCTTCACCAACTGAAATACGCTTACTTGCCTCTCTTAGATCATGGATTGACATATCCGCACGATCTTCGATAAGCCCAAGCTTTAATTGAATGGCTTTAGCATCTTCAACTACATCCACTAACTCTGGATACTTTTCAATACAATCATCTAACCAATTAATATCTGTTTCTCTCCCCTGGAAGTGAGAAACAAAATATTGTTTAGGCATTTTTCCCTTTTCAACACATAAACGCATAATCTTGCGATCATGCCCACGAATTTCTGTCACAAGACCTCGAATGGAGTTGATCATACGATTCAATTGCGCACTGGTATATCGCATACTTAAAAACAAGACTGATATTTCGCTTGAAGCATTAACATACGCCTTACTGCCAACGTCCTGATCCAAAAGATAATTAAACTTAAGCTCAAGTTCTGCAAATTTTTGGGCAGCAAATTCAGGATCTGGACCTGTGTCCTCTACGGTATCAACTGAAGCACTACCTGCATCCTCTTCATCCTCAGCAGTATCCGCTGGGGGATTATCCTCTAGAGTGGCTTCTGGGTTATCCAGCATTGAGCCAACATCAGTTCCTGAGGCATCAACTTCATCGTCTTCATTAAAACCTGAAATGAGATCTGAGAATTTAATGAATTCGTACAAAGGTATTTCTTCCCCTTCTTCATCATCAAGCTGCGTGTATTCTTCACGTGCTGCATCCGTCAAATCCTGATAGCGTCCCAGCAAAGACTTAATGACATAGGGGTATTCAGACAGTGCGTTTAACACTTCCTTTGTGCCTTGCTCAATGCGCTTGGCAATTTCAATTTCTCCTGAGCGTGTCAACAAATCTACCGCACCCATTTCACGCATATACATTCTAACGGGGTCTGTTGTTCGTCCAAAATCCCCATCCGAGGATAATGCCTGAACCGCATCCTCATCAGATGTGCTTTCGGATTCAGCCTCCAATAACAACAAATCTTCCGCATCAGGCACCGATTCAAATACCTTTACCCCAACGTCATTGATCATCTGAATTACTTCTTCAATACGCTCAGGATCAGTGATCTCATCAGGCAAATAATCATTGACATCCGCATAGGTTAAATAACCCTGCTCACGCCCCAATGCTAATAACTCTTTTATTCGCGACAGTTGCTGTTCTTTTGTTTGATCTGACATTAAAATCTCACTTTTACATTTATCTCAATATTTGCTTATTTTATCACACCATGATCAAATACTCGGCGGTAACCATACTTCCGCCCATCACCCAGTGTGAGTTGTCAGTGTGACACTGATTACTCGCTGCTTCCCCATAAACCCAGCCAAATGCCTTACGATGGGTATACACACGTACATGATGCGCGATGAGCGCGTAGCCCCTTCATACCTTGTCTACTTTATGCAAAATTGTCTGCATTCTCTGCTTCTCTGGCGCTGTTAGGATAGATGTTTTTGCTTTTGCTATCAGGTGTTCTAATTCATTTTGACGTGCCTGCTTCATTATCTTATCTAACATTGCCATTAATTCATCAATAAGTTGTTCTGCTTCAAGCTCAATCTGCAGTTGTAAAAGCTGGTAGAAATAGGTTTTAAACAACTCATACTTTTCAATCAGCATCTGCACTAGCAAGGCAGAAGACAGCCCGTCATTTTGCCTGATTATATTCAAAGCATCAAGCAAAATAAAATGCTGTTCGGTGACGCACTCAAACTCTATTTCTATAGCTTGTTGCAACACTACTTTATGCACTTCTTGCGGCATATTCATCATGTACGCCAGTGCTCTTTCGACCAGGCTTAGTTTATTTATATTCAACTGCCCGCATTTTGGTAGCATTTTTGATGAAGCATTCCTATCTGTAGACGCTTTTTGCTTTATCATTCGCTGTAATTGCAATGATGAGATATCTATTGCCTTGGCAAGCTGCTCTATTATCATCAGAGTGTAGGCACTTTCTGGCATGTTCTTTAAAATGCGTCTGGTTTCCTCTATCAATTGAGCCAGGCTATCCGTGCTGCTTAAATCATATTTGGTCACTAAATTATGGACAAAAAAATCTGCTGCACTAAGCGCAGTTTCCAAAGATTTTGTAAAGCCTCCTAAGCCAAACACTTTGATATATGAATCTGGATCATGTTCTTGTGGTAGCAATAGAAAACGTGCTTTCTTATGTTCATTCAGTAGTGGCAATACCATTTCAAATGCTCGCAAGGCCGCGTTTTGTCCTGCATTATCTCCATCAAAGCACAACACAATCTCTGAGGTGTGACGAAATAAGGTTTTAATATGAGTTTCAGACAATGCAGTTCCTAAAGTAGCCACAGCCATGGTATATCCATGTTGATAAAGACCGATCACATCCATATACCCCTCAACCACCATGATATGTGCAGGGTTTTTGTGTTGCTGTTTTAACTCATATAAGCCATATAACTCGTGACTTTTAAAAAATACGGGTGTCTCTGGCGAATTTAAGTATTTAGGATTTGCGTCTTTATTGGGTAATACTCGCCCACCAAAACCAATCACAAGTCCTTTACGATTACGAATTGGAAACATTAAACGCTCACGAAAGCGATCATATACGCGTGTTTTGTCTTTGCAAATAACCAAACCCGCCTGATCTAAAACTTCCAGTGAAAACTGTTTTCTCAACACCTCATACAAAGCCTGCCACTGATTTGGGGCATAACCCAGCTGAAAATATTTGATCGTTTTTGCTTCCAAGGCGCGCGCTTTTATATAATCAATAACGGCTGCTTTGTCGATATCATGACGCAAACACCATTGGTAATATTTATTTGCCATTTGCAAGGCTTCATATATCGATTTCGTTAGTTTCTCCTGCGATAAGTCCCTCTTGGCGTTCTCATAGGGGACTTCAAGCCCTTGCATATACGCCAGCTCTTCAATCGCTTCGACAAAGGTTAAACTATTGTAATCCGACAGGAAATCAATGACATCACCCGAAACATGGCAGCCGAAACAGTGGTACATTTGTTTGTCTGGATTTACTGAGAATGAAGGCGTTTTTTCATGATGAAAAGGGCAACACGCCATATAATTCTTGCCAGTTTTTTTAAGCGTCACATATTTTGAAACAACTTCAACAATATTTGTGGACGCCACGACCTGACGCACAAAAGTTACGGGAATACTTCCCCTCATGACGACCTGTTAGGATAACTGTGATTTGATGATTAAACCAACTTTCCCCATATCAGCCCTACCGTTTAGTTCGGCTTTAATGGCACCCATAATTTTACCCATGTCTTTAACTGATGACGCGCCCACCTCTAAAATAGCGCGTTGGATAATCCCAATAATTTCATCTTCTGATAAGGGTTTTGGTAAATAAACCTGTAAAATTTCTATTTCTTCCAGCTCTTTTTGTGCAAGCTCATCTCGACCTGCCCGTTTAAATTGCTCAGCCGAATCCTTCCTTTGCTTGATCATTTTTGTCAGAATGCCGATAACATCTGCCCCTGTTACTTCGACACGCTCATCAACCTCTTTCTGCTTAAACGCAGCTAACGCCATACGAATAGTCGATAGACGATTTTTGTCTTTGTTCTTCATTGAGGTCTTCATATCTTCAACAAGACGTATACGTATTTCAGACATTTATTAATCCTAACACTTTGATTTGGTGAGTTTATTTTTTCATACACTTAACTACTACTGCAAATTAGGTCTTACCAGAATTTCCACCCATTTTTGCAAGGGCGTATACAATACGCCCCTCCGCACCATCTGTCGTGGGCGGAGATATTATCGTTACATGCAAATATGGCATCCATAAATGCAACAGCCAACTATACCACAGAAGCATAGCTGGCTGGCTGATTTGCAACAATCTTTTTGGTTCTAGTGGTGAGGCATTGCTGAACCTGAACGCGATTGCTTCATTGAGCGCTTAACCGCTGCTGCTTTCTTGCGTTTGCGCTCCCATGTCGGCTTCTCATAAAATTCTCTGCTACGAAGCTCAGAAACAATTCCCGCTTTCTCACAACTACGCTTAAAACGGCGGAGCGCAACATCGAAAGGCTCTGTTTCTCTTACACGTACTGCTGGCATATATCTCACCTCGCTTAAATGCCATTAAAACATCAACAACTCTATTTGTAAGGTCTAAATAAACAGGCTTACCTGCCACTTTAGTCCTAAAAATCAAACGCGCCAAGTCTACAAACTTTCCCTCCAAAAAGCAAATGCGTTTTGCTGAAATTTGCTCCAAAAATAATAGGCTTGGCAGGATTCCCACTCATAAATCTGTTGCAGCTTTTGATTAGGTAGCACATAATGCTGACGGCAATGACCATGTCATGGTCTTTGACTCTCTTGTGTTAATTGGCGAAGTGGCTAAATATTATGATCCAAAGCGAAACTAAAAATCAGCTCATCATCGCAGATGAGCATGCGATGCTTGAACTTGGTAAAAAAATCAGCAAATCTCTCAAAAAAGGCGGTGTTATCTATCTTTATGGAGATCTAGGCGCTGGCAAAACTACACTTACCAAAGGTATTTTACAAGGTTTTGGGTTTACAGGGAGTGTCAAAAGCCCTACTTACACACTGATTGAAACTTATCCGATTAATGGCACCATCTTGCAGCACTTTGATTTGTATCGGTTAAGTGATCCAGAGGAGCTTGAATGGATTGGCATTCGTGACTACTTCAACGGCGACAGCATTTCGCTGATTGAGTGGCCACAAAAGGGTGGCGACTTTCTGCCCCCCCCCACCAGGGAAATTCACATTGCGTACACAGGTACAGGTCGTTCTGTCACCATACTACCTCTTGGGCTGACATTTTAAAAACCAGATCATCGATTTACAAGAGGTGAATATAGGGGATCAATGGGAAATACAAGGATACCTTGATGTGTGTCTTGTTTATTTGAAGATGTGTTGCCAGTAAGGTTTGATAGGTCTTTAGCTGTTCGCTGTAGTGAGTCTCTTGCACTTTAAGAAAATCTTCTAATGTCTCTCCGAAGGCAGGTGATGTAAATTTGTAGTCCACAATATGGTACTGGTTATTGTCAACAATGATTCTATCGGCAATATTTTTCTTCAGTTTGCCAAAGTTTAAACTTAGCATCATTTGTTCACTCATGCCCGTGGCAGAAAATATCCAGGGATAATGCTGTTGTGTGTATTCAACAGCGAGCCTGGCGTCGTTTAGAGCTTTAATTTTAAGCGTACCTGAAAGCGCATATTCATGGGCACAGAGTGAGAAATATGCTTGCCAGTCACCGATGTGATCAGGATTACGGCATAGATAGTTAAATAATTGGTGAAGCACTGATCCCATCTGGCGATCTTCACTTACTATCAACTCATTCATATCAGGATGATTAAGCTCATCTTGCAACATCATGGAAGGGAAGATGTCTGTCAAGGAAATGGAGTAGTGACTCACTTGTTTGATGGGTTTATAGCAGGCGAGTCTTTCTACCTTATCTTGTAATAATTGCTGAGATTGAGTTTCATGTGGCGCAGTCTTCCAGGGAAAGTTTAAAGGTTGAAGTAATGCAAGTAGACTATTGTTTTTAGCAGTGAGCTGATCGCTGTTATTTTCAGTAATCGCGGTAAGAAGAAGCTTTGATTTTGCGCGTGTGACCGCTACGTAGAGAAGGCGCTGCTGTTCATAGGCAGCACGCTTCTTTTGCATATTTTGAATGACTTGATAAAGGGCGGGGGCTGATTTATCCCAGCTGTGTTTGATAGGACTCAATAACAAATGTATCTTGTGATCATTTAAGCGCACGCTTTCGTGTAGAAATAATGGGTTTTCATCGCCTTTGCTGCCCTTATCCAGCTGCGGGAGAATCACAAAATCAAACTCAAGCCCCTTGGCCTTATGAATGGTCATAATAGAAACCTGGGCTTGTGAGGGGATACTGATATATTTTCGTTTCAAGGTATCAATTAAACGATCCATATTGGCAATCGAAGTCTTATCAGGAGTTAAATGCCCATCTAGCAAAGCCAAAAAGCTGGTGTACAGGCTTTTTTGCGCGCCATGAATATTCATTCCATCCAGCCTTTGCCATAAGATGCTTAAGCGGTCAATTAATGATCCACGCAAACTGGTAAACGGCATATTCATTAGCCACTGTAAAAAATGATGGGCTTTTTGTTGGTGAGCATGAGTCTGATGATGACAAAGATAAGTCAGGAGTTGCTGGCAAAATGAAATATCCTCCCGCCCGCACATGGATATTTTTTTAACCGAAGTTTCGCACTTTTGCAAATTTACCCGTTTAAGAAACACCCCGTCAGCCTGCGGCTGCCACCCCTCTACAAGAGGGGAATCTTTTGATGGCTTTCTATCAAATTCCCCTTCATTTGTGAAGGGGTGGACGCAAAGCGGACGGGGTAGTTCAGCAAGCAGTGCATAATCCGAGCTTTTTATGCGATTCAATTCATTTAAACTAAATCCAAATAAGGATGATTGTAATAAGCTTATCCAGTAAATCTCTTGTTCAGGATTAGTTAAAATCGCCGCAAGAGAGACAAGATCCATAACCATTGGCTGGTGATAAAAAGGCTCAATCTCGTTTTCAACGAGTCTGATTTGATGCGCTTTTAGAATGGGGATCATCGTTTTAAGCTGTGTTCGTGTACGCACCAAGATAGCGATATGATGCTTGGAGTGCTCTTGCAGATAATGTTTAATCTTATGAGCGATATAATGCGCCTCGTCTTGAGCGTCACTAAAGAGTGAAAAACTTACTGCTTCTTGATTATCAGTTTCAGACAGTGTGCTTGCGTAAGCATAACTAATACCTCCATAGTTCATATCATCTTCAGCAGGAAAAATCTGACTGAAGCTTTTATTCACCCAATCAACGATGCTTTTTTGCGAACGAAAATTACAATGAAGTTGCAAAAATTTGGGTTTAATTTGGTTAATACCTTGAGATTTAACTTCTAAAAACTGATTCACTTCCGCTTGACGAAAGCGGTAAATAGATTGCATAGGGTCTCCGACAACAAACAGTGTTTTACCATCGTCAGGCTGCCATTCCAAAGTTAGCATTTGCAGTAATTTAAATTGTAAAATTGAGGTATCCTGGAACTCATCAATGAGTAAATGCCTGATCTGATGATCCAGATAAAGCATAAGCTCTGTTGGACTGTCTTCATTACCTAATGCCGACAAAGCCTGGAGTGATACTTCATTAAAATCAAGCAAGCCCTGCTGTTTGAAAACAAGCTTAAGATATTGCACTAAACGCAAGCTGATTTGAGTAATCGCCTTGAGTATTTGCCACTCGTTATCATCAAAGATAAGCTTTTCATAGAGTACAAGCTCAGAAATAACCGCATAAATCCTGAGCTTGTCTTTATCGCTAAACTGTTCAATGTAGGTAAGGAGCCATTTTTTATGTGCCTCGGCAGTTGGGTCTTTGGCGGGCAGTCCCTGTCTGGCATTAAAAGTCTTTCGAAACTGAAGCTCACTTGTAAACAGTAGCTGAATGAGTCGTTGCCAAAAATAAGGATGATTGCGGTTATCCTCAAACGATTGAATTAAATTTTCATCAGTGGACTGATTAGAGTCTTGATGATCACAAAATGCAATAATCTGCCCAAGCCTTTCACTATAAGTCTTTTGGTCCAAACAAAGCAGATGCGTGGCTTTCTGGCATAATGCTCTAAAAAGCGCCAAAAAGCCTGATTCAATCGTTGACCTGGTATTAGTATCCTTTTGGTAAAGGAGTTCGGATTGCAATAAAACCGGTAGCCACTGTTCACGAGTTGACAGTAGATTGGTAAATAGTTGTTTGACATTACTGATATTGTTATCAAGATGAAGCAACAGTTGATAAAAATCCTGATAATAAGGACTCGTATCCGTTGTGTCAGCAATGAGTTGATCAATGGCTTTTTCATACAAAAGCTCTGGCGAGTCAGTCACTTCGGCGCTAAATGCTTCATCCGTTTCAAAAACAAGCTGTTTTGATAAGAGCTGACAAAAGGCGTCGATGGTTGTGATGCGTAATCTCTTGGGGTTATTGAGAATTTGCCAATGTTTTAGCTGACTTTGTTTGAGTGCTGCTTGTGCAAGCTCAAAGGTCAGTTTTTTATGTGACTCATCGGAGGCGCGCGTGCTTTTTGCATCCATAAGCGCCTGATAAATTCGATGGTGCATTTCATTGGCCGCTTTATTGGTAAAGGTTAGCGCGATAATTTCTTCAGGTGCATCGGCATGTGCCAACAGGTTTAAGTAACGCTGTGTCAGAGTTTCTGTTTTGCCAGAACCAGCGGGTGCTTGAACGATAAAAGATCGACGGGGGTCTAACGCTTGCTTACGCGCGTGAGCATCATCAGGGATCATGGATAAGGCTGCATTTATTACACTAGCCA
>JACCDZ010720340.1_pt1 | contig 18475 bp, 14 predicted proteins | sample 7449551 | NCBI WGS metagenome assembly JACCDZ01 (sample SAMN15323452, study PRJNA562643) | freshwater metagenome | isolation source: river surface water | place: USA:Blue River Watershed | collected 2017-08-18
GTTTGTTCCCAGAGGGTCGTTTTGAGGTCTGCATATACTGGCACTATACCATTAAATGAGGAATATATGAGCCTCTTGGTGTGCGCGCTTGATTTTTTCTTGCTTTCTGGTAATATGGCCGGTACATATGTTGATGATCCGAATGCAGAGAATTGGTCGTAAAAACGAGGCGCACTTTCGCATCGTTCTTACTGACCACAAAAACGCCGCAAAGAGCGGTAAGTTCCAGGAAATCCTGGGCTTCTACAACCCAAAATCTGGTGAGGTAGGTGTTGAAGAAGCACGCGTAAAGCACTGGATGAGCGTTGGTGCACAGCCATCTGACACTGTCCACAACTTCCTCGTTGCCAAGGGTCTTGTTGCAGGAAAGAAGAAAAACGTTCTTTCTCGCAAGTCCCCAACCAAGAAGCGCAAGGAACTCAAGGCTGCGTAATATTCTTGAATACACAAAACAAAAAGACCGCTACTGTGGTCTTTTTGTTTGCACTTACGCCTGATTTTGGGTACACTGTTTCTTAAGTGGTAAGTCGAATTACCGCGCTTTATATTAAAGGGCAATTCTGAATAAAAGACTATGATGGAAGATGTAGCATTCCTTGAATATGTAGTGAAGGCATTGGTCGACAATCCTGACGATGTGAAGATCGAGCGTACCGTCGATGAGATGGGTGTTCTCGTGAAGCTCTCCGTCAATCCTGCAGATATGGGTAAGATTATCGGCCGCCAGGGCAATACCGCCAAGGCAGTCCGTACACTTCTCCGTGTTATCGGCATGAAGAACAACTCTCGCGTGAACCTCAAAATCAACGAGCCAGAAGGCGGTATGAAAGCCGCAGGTGTCGAAGCATCCTTTGACGAGGCGCTCGAAGACCTCAAGAATATGTAATAATCTGTGCTCTATAAAAGACTCCCTCCGGGGAGTCTTTTGTTTTGACAGGCAGTGAGTAATATGTAGAATGAAAAAAATTTTCACATATGTTCGCAAAAACACTTACCAAAGTATTCGCCTTGCAGGAAGTTTTTTCCCAAATGGCGCACAAGCTCACCGCTGACCAAGTATTGTATTGGTCGCGAAACCCAGATCTTCTGGAAGAATTGTTAACGAAAATCGGCAGAATCCAATTTTTGAAAGAGGAACGAAAAACAAAAATACTTCCTCTTCTCGAGGGCGTAAAAACGAGAGACATCTTTTCCCGAGGAGGCCCGTTTCGTGGTCGAGGGTATCATTCAAATCGTGTTTCCTTGCAGGAAGAGTATCAAGCTACTCCCATGGTGGAAGCATTTGTGTGTACTATCGGAGCTCCGCTTACTCCAGGAGAAATGCAGACATGCATTGCCAAGGACTACATCTTGAAAGAAACATTGTGGACTCCGCAACAGATCAGATGGGTCGCGAAAGAGCAGAACAAAAAAGGGCTAGGGGATTTGTTGGTATTTAATCGGACGAATTATTTTCCGATGCAAGACAAAAAAGGAAAAATTGTATTTTGCGCGCTTCAATGGAATGAAGAACTTTCTTTTTCTGATAACCCGAAGAATAAATGGAATTTTTATTTTCGGGCGCAGGCAGATGACTATGAGACACAAAAGCGCGAGTTTCTTGGAGAGGGATCCCAAGTTGTTCTTTTACGTGAGTGTACTATCTAATGTGACAGCCTGGAGTATACTCCAGACTGTTGTAATATTTGCATCTCTTCAAAAATAGTGTTATTGTAATGAGTACTTAATCAGCCCCGCGGGGCTTTATTTTTATCTATGAAAGACATCCGAAACATCGCCATCATCGCTCACGTGGACCACGGCAAGACAACTTTGACCGACGGTCTTCTTCGTTTTACTGGAGCGGTGGATGACACGGCTGCTTCCATGGACTCCAACGACCTCGAAAAGGAACGTGGTATCACTATTTACTCCAAGAACTGTTCGTTGACCTACAAGGGAGTGAAGATCAACATCGTGGACACACCAGGACACGCTGACTTCGGTTCGGAAGTTGAACGCGTGCTCCGCTCTATCGACACCGTACTTCTTTTGGTGGATGCACAGGAAGGTCCGATGCCACAGACACGTTTTGTGCTCAAGAAATCCCTCGAGCTCGGCCTCAAGCCGATTGTTGTCATCAACAAGATCGACAAGCCAGCTGCCAATCCTGACCGCGTGCACGAAGAAGTGCTCGAGCTCTTCCTTGAACTCGGTGCAAATGACGAACAGATTGATTTCAAAACTGTCTACGCCATCGGCCGTCAGGGTATTGCAAAGCGTGCGCTCGCCGACGAGGGCAAAGATCTCTCTCCACTCCTCGACATGATTCTCGAAGAGGTTCCATCTGCTACGAAAGACGTGAACGCTCCGGCATGTGCGCAGGCGTTTAATCTCGCATACGATTCGTTCCTCGGACGTCTCGCTATTGCGCGTGTATACAACGGAACCATCAAAGATGGATCAACTGTATATGTAAAGCACGGCGAAGAAACCCGCACGGCAAAGATTACAAAACTGTTTGCCTTTATCGGACAGAAGCGCGAAGCCGTTTCTGAGCTTGTTTCTGGAGACATTGGTATCATTGCCGGTATCCAGGACATCTACATCGGTGAGACTATCGCCGGAGAGGCTTCTGTTGAGGCGCTTCCATCTATCTCCATTGACGAGCCGACCATCACGCTCAGCTTCCTCGTGAACGATTCACCGTTCGCTGGCCGCGATGGAAAGTTTGTCACAAGCCGCCAGATTCGCGAGCGTCTTGAACGTGAACTCCAGGTGAACGTTGGCCTTAAAGTAGATTTTGACTCCGAAGCAAACTTCCAGGTTTCCGGACGCGGCGAGTTGCACATTGCAGTGCTCCTCGAGCAGATGCGCCGTGAAGGATTTGAAATGCAGGTTTCTCAGCCAAAAGCTATCACGAAAGAAATTGACGGAGTTAAATGCGAGCCATATGAAGAGGCGACCATCGACGTGCCAACTGAATTCTCTGGAACTGTTATTGAAACACTTACGAAGCGCCGCGGACTCCTTACATCCATGATTGAAAAGGATGGCATTACCCGTATTTTGATTGAAATCCCAACTCGTGGATTGCTCGGGTACCGTAACCAGTTTGTTATCGAAACCAAAGGAATGGGAATCCTCGCATCCCGCTTTATCGACTTCAAGCCATATGCTGGCGAGATCAAGAAACGCGACGTAGGATCTATGATCTCTATGATCAGCGGTCAAGCTGCTGGATTCTCTATTTGGAATCTCCAGGATCGCGGTGTTATGTATATCGTGCATGGAACTGATGTGTACGAAGGAATGGTTGTTGGAAACACATCCAAGGGTGATGAGATGTTGGTGAACCCAATTAAGGGTAAGGCACTCTCAAACGTCCGCGCATCTGGTTCTGATGAAGCAATGTACCTCAACCCCGCATGGGAACTCACTATTGAGCGTGGTCTTGAAGTGATGAACGCAGATGAATATCTTGAAATCACGCCGCACTTTGTGCGTTTGCGCAAAAAATATCTTACCGAGACCGAGCGTAGCCGCGCAGGACGTTCTGTGTAATATAGACGACTTGTTTTACGAAACGATATCGTTTAAAAAATTTCAGATACAAATACTTGAAATACCCTACGGATTCTTCCTGGGGTATTTCTTTTATTGACCACTTCTTTTTGAAGAATGCTACTCGTTCGAGATCCGGATCGGGGCAGTCTGTGTATGTAAGGAGCCCTAGGCTGAAAAACTGGAAGCCGGTTTGTTTCAGAGAGACGATGGCTTCCCAGATTAGAGCATAGTTTGGACAGAGGGAACGGTATTCGTTGTTGGTAGCTGAAAGTTCGAGTACCGCAGTTTGGAAATCGTGGAAGTATGGATTCTTGCTTTTGGGAGAAATACAAATAAATGAAACGATAGTGTCGTTGAGTGATGCAACCATGAGTATGTTGTGTGGGTTTTGAATGATTTTTTCAAAAATTGCGTCGTACGGGACAAGCTCTCGGGCAAGCAGTTGTTTGAGGAGGAGTATACACGTGCTCTGTATTTCGAGAGAACTATTACCTGAGAATGTTTTTACTACAATTCCGCTTTTGGCAGCTTTTTTTATTTCAGTTCGAGTGCGAATCGAGGATTCAATATTCTCGATGTTTCGATGGAGATCAATGACTGCGAGTGTTGAGTGAAGTGTTGGCATTGGTATACGGCATCATATCACCCTGTGTAAAATATGCTATACTCCATGCATATATATGAAAAATAAACTTATTGCGCTTAGAGAATATTACAAGCTACATCCGAAGCGTTTTTGGGTTGGCGGTGTTGTTCTTTTGCTCATCATTATGAAATTAGTGAGCGGTGGATCAAAAGAAACAGTTACACTCATTCCAGTAACACAAGGAGACCTCAAACAGACGGTGCTTTCCACTGGACAGGTAACATCTCAGACAGATCTCGAGCTCTCGTTTTCTTTGAGTGATACGGTAAGCGCTCTCCCAGCAAAGGTTGGCAGCAAGGTATACAAAGGTCAGACGCTTGTTGTGTTGGACAATCGTGATGAATACGCGTCGCTTGTTTCTGCAAAGGCCGGATATCAAAAAGTACTTGAAGGCGCTTCGAATGAAGAAGTAGCCGTTGCAGAAGCTGCACTCAAGAGCGCGGAGAGTAGTTTGGAAAATGTACGCAATACGCAAGCAACGCTCGTCGCGAATGCACGACGTGCATATCTCAACACTGATCTCACTCCGGCTGCGCCAGCGTCAGGTTCTGCAGGTACGGCTCCAACGGTTACTGGTACCTATGTTGGCGAGGCTGAGGGAGACTATATTGTTACGCCACGAGGGACAGGTACAGGAGGGTATTTCACCTATACTGGTGTTGAAAATGGTACAGGAAGCATTAGTACGACCGCTCCATCCGCACTCGGCACAAAAGGATTGTTTATTCAATTTCCTACGAGCTTCTCGACTTCATCTGATGTTGTATGGACGGTGAGTTTGCCGAATGTAAAATCGTCAGAATATCTTGTCGATTACAACGGGTACCAGAGCGCTCTCCGTACTCGTGACAGTGCTATTGCTGCAGCAGAAGCAAGTGTCAACGAAGCAAAAGCTTCGCTCGCACTCAAGAAAGCAACAGCTCGACAGGCAGACAAGGACGAAGCGTATTCAAAGGTATTGGTTGCGCAAGCTGCGTATGACAATACGATTCTTCGTGCGCCAGCAGACGGCACTATTGTGTCGGTTGATACAAAACTCGGCGAGCGTGTAGAACCGCAAAAGACTGTCGTTATCCTGCAAGACGTGACGAATCTGTATGTAGAATCCAACATTAATGAGACAAGTATCTCAAAGGTTATGATTGGCCAAGACGTTCGTATGACTCTCGACGCTTTTGGTCCCGATGTTGCCTTTACGGGTAAGGTTATTCATATTGATCCATCTTCTACAACGACTGATGGTGTAGTGAATTACAAAATCAAGGTTTCGATTGAAGCTCCAGCTTGCTCCGGTGCAGACTGTAAGCCGCTCAAAGATATGGTACGTCCAGGTATGAATGCAAACATGGATATCTTGGCTTGGATGCGTCCGAACGTGATTGCAATTCCAAAAGCTGCGATTACTACTGTTGATGGCAAGAGTATGGTTAATGTAATCACAAACGAAAAGAAGAAAAAATATACTTTGCGTGATATCACTATTGCAGCAGAGGGTGATGGGAACATGGTTGAGGTTACAGCAGGACTTGTCGCCGGTGATATTGTTGCACTTATTCAGAAATAACAATGTCCGAACGTACTCGTATCGAAAATTCATTTTCCCAGAATACGAAAGTAGGATGGTTTCTCGCCAAGCGGGATATTAAGCGTGGTAACAAATGGACAACCATGCTTATTATCGCGGTCATGACGTTTACATTCCTGAACCTCGTGGTTGTTTCTGGTATTCTGATTGGATTGATTCAAGGTTCTGAGGAATCAGCAAAACGATATGCGCTTGGTGACGTGATTATTTCGTCATTCTTGAACCGCTCGTATATTGAACAGACACCACAAGTTACTGCTGTGGTAAAAACAATCCCAGGATATCGCAATCACACCGTGCGCTACACTGGTTCAGCACGTGTTGAGTCTGATTATCGCAAGACATTAAAGCCGGGAGAGAAACGTGATGGCGCAGGAGGTTCCTTTTTGGGAATCAATCCAGTTGAAGAAGAAAAATTCTCCGGAGTATCCAAGTTTGTTATTCGCGGATCATATCTGACTGCGACAGATCAGGATAGCGTACTGATTGGAAAGAACTTACTCTACGAGTTTACGCCGATTGAAGCACCAGGATTCCAGACATTGAAAAATGTTTCGATCGGTTCACGCCTACGTATCACGGTAGGGAATACATCCAAGGAGTATTATGTGAAGGGTATTGTTTCTTCAAAAGTGGATGAATTTGATACCTCTATCATTGCGCTCGACAGCGAAGTTCGGAAAATGATTGGGCGTACTGATTTGAATGCTTCAACCATTGCTATTCAGCTCGCGCCGGGAGCTGATCCAGTTGCGGCAAAACAATTCCTGCTCGACAGTGGAGTTGGGGAGTATGCGCGCGTGCAAACTGCAGAAGAAGCGTTTCCTAAATTCCTCAAAGACATCAAGGCAACGTTTGCGATTCTCGGAAATGCGATTTCAGGTATCGGTTTGATTGTCGCATCGATTACCATTTTTATTGTAATCTTTGTGAACGCGATTACTCGCCGTCGATTCATTGGAATTCTCAAAGGTATTGGTATTAACCGCCGCGCGATTCTCTATTCATACATGTATCAAGCATTTATCTATGCAATACTCGGTATTGCGCTTGGTATGTTTTTGGTCTTTGTGATAATCAAACCGTATTTTGCGCAGAATCCGATCAACTTCCCATTCTCTGATGGTATCCTTGTCGCAACACTCAGTGGTACTTTGATCCGTGGTGTCATTTTGCTCATCACGACGGTCATTGCTGGATATATACCTGCCCGTATTGTTATTAAACAGAATACGCTTAGCGCGATCCTCGGAAGATAATATGATTACTGCAGACAAACTCACGAAAATATTCAAAAGCGGCGACCAGGAAATCCATGCGCTTGATGGCATTTCTTTCTCCGTTCCAGCGGGACAGTTTTTGACGATTACCGGCAAGTCTGGTTCTGGAAAATCTACACTCTTGTATCAAATGGGACTTCTTGATCTTCCAACGAGTGGTGCCGTGATCGTAGACGGCGTTGACCTGGTTCCTGTTTCTGAAAATGAAAGAACAATGACTCGCCTCAATGATCTTGGATATATTTTTCAAGACTATGCGATTCTCCCTTCGCTCACTGCGCTTGAAAATACTGTCCTGCCGCTTCTTATGCAAGGATATGAACCGAAAGAAGCTGAAGCAAAGGCAAAAAAAGCGCTCGAACGTGTTGGTTTATTGGATCGTATGAACAATTTACCAAGCCAGCTTTCCGGAGGACAGCAGCAGCGTGTGGCCATTGCTCGTGCAATCGCGCATGAACCCAAGATTATCTTTGCCGACGAGCCGACGGCGAACCTCGATTCGGAGACGAGTGATCAGGTGATCAAGACGTTTTTGGATCTCAACAAAGAGGGACAAACGATTGTGATGGTGACGCACGAACCCGAATATGCCAAAATGGCACACCGTACTATTACCATGGCTGATGGAAAAATTGTTAGCGACATCATGAATCGCACGCAATAAAAGGATATGCGGACGGTAACTCTCGCTCTGTGTATTAAAGCGCACGAACGGAAGGTTTTACTTGCGATGAAGAAGCGTGGGTTTGGTGAAGGCAAGTGGAACGGGTATGGTGGTAAACTTATGCCCGGAGAGGTTCCAGAAGACGGAGTAATTCGTGAAATTGCCGAAGAAAGTGGAATAATCGTTGCGAAAGAAAATTTGAATCACCTTGGTACAATTGATTTTCATTTTTTAGATACGCCTGAATGGGATCAGCAGGGAATTATTTATCGGATAGACGAATGGGATGGTGAACCAATTGAGACAGAGGAAATGTCGCCACAATGGTTTTCCTTTGACGATATTCCATATAGTGAAATGTGGGTCGATGATTTTCATTGGCTTCCGCACCTCCTGGCAGGAGAGAAATTTACGGCCGTGTTTGAGTTTGATCAGAAAGGATCAAAGATTCGTAGACAGATTGTAAAAACAGTATCGTAGTGTTCGCTTGCATTTTGAGGACACTATCCGTAATCTCAATATATATGCGTTTTCATATAATAACGTTATTTCCCGAAGCATTTGATTCCTATCTCAAGGAGTCAATTATTGGCCGTGCTGTTAAAGAAAAGCGGATTCAAGTTTCCTTTACGAACCCGCGCGATTTTGTCGCGGGAAAATACAAGAAAGTATGGCCGGATGGAAACGTTTCGCGTATTGTGGATGATCGTCCATTTGGTGGAGGTCCTGGTATGATTATTCGTGCTGAGCCAGTACTCAAGGCGGTGGAATCTGTTTCAAAAAAGATTGCCAAGCGTGCGGATGCGAAAGTAAAGGTAATTCACTTTGCTCCGGGTGGCGTAAAGTTCACAACCGACTACGCCAAAACAACAGTAAAGAAATATACCGATATTATTTTCCTTTGTGGCAGATATGAAGGCATTGATGCCCGAGTCGCAAAAATACTGAAAGCCGAAGACGTTTCGATTGGGGACTATGTTCTCACGGGAGGGGAACTGCCTGCGATGGTACTGATTGATTCTCTGTCTCGTCAGATTCCTGGAGTGTTAGGGAAATATGAGTCGTTGGAAGAAGAACGCGTTTCTTCAGGAGAGTTTTATACTCGTCCGGAAGTATTGGAGTGGCCAGTACCAAAGAAAGGAGTAAAGAGCAAAAAATACAAAGTACCGGACGTTTTACTCTCAGGTAATCACAAGTTGATTGAGGAGTGGAAGAAAAAATCGAAATAATTTTTAGTACTAAGTATAGATACACGATATGAAAGAAAATAAGTTGATTACAATTTTTGCAATTATTGGAGGCGTAATGATTTTGATGGCCATATTGGCTCCAGTTATCTTGTCTTCACTGGGTGCTGCTCGAGACAAGGCGATGCAAGAAAAAACACAATCACAGTAGATCGTTTTATCAGGCTTTTCAAAAAAGCCTGATTTTGATACCAAAAAATAGTTAAATAATTTCTAAATTTGGTTATTGACCCAGCTTCTTCACTTGCTATACTTTCCAGCATGAAAGGAAAGACGGCGGAAATCACAATGGAAACTTTGGCTGAAATGATAGCCGTAGGTTCTGCAAAAACAGACAATTTAGAAAAAATTGCTGATAGAAATTTAATAGCTATAGATAATTTGGCACAGATGATAATCCGGGGTTCTATAAAAACGGAAAATCTTTCGAATGATATTGAATCATTAGCGCAAATGGTTGCGAATGGATTTGCGGCACATGACAAACGTTTTGATAGTATTGAAGGGCACCTTGAAGCACTAGAAAAGAATCATGTTTCTATAAATAGCCAGGTAACACTTATCACAAAGGAACTCTTGCGCCATACAGACGATATTCATGAAATAAAGAGCTCTCTCCACTCACTGGAACGTTCGAATCTTTACGTACACGAAAAGCTTGAAAAGCACGATGTGAGGATCTCTCGACTGGAGCTAAAAACGAGATAGAAAAGAGGGGAAAAAGCAATATTGACGAAAATCACAAAAAAGAGTATATTTGCTTTACTTCGGACTGATTGAGTTTTAGTTGCAATCCGTTGTATTAGCAGCTAAATAGGTGCCCCACACCTACGGGCGATACAACGGAATACGGGCAGAGCAAGGCCTATCAAAAGGAGAAAGGTTTTGCCCTGGCTATTTTCATTTGTATTGGCTGCGACAATAAACAAATATGTCGACAAAGACCCACGCGGCGCGGCCAAAAAAGTACTTCTCAAAGTACAAGGCTCCGCTCGCAGAGTTTCCGGATTTGCTTGAAATGCAGATTCGTTCGTTCAAAGAGTTGGTGAAAAATGGTCTCGGAGAAGTGTTTAAAGAATTCTCTCCGATCCCAGATTACTCAGGCAAGAAGTTCCAGTTGGACTTCACGGGCTTCTCGCTCGGTGAGCCAAAGTGTGACGAGTTCTACGCAAAGCAGAACAAAGTCTCGTACGAAGCACCGATCAAGGTGCAGGTGCGTCTTACCAACAAACTCACGGGTTCTGCAAAGGAGCAGGAAATCTTCCTCTCTGATTTGCCAATGATGACCGGCCATGGCACGTTCATCATTAACGGTGTCGAGCGCGTCATTGTGCCGCAGCTCGCACGTTCTTTTGGTATTTTCTTTACCGAGAACGAACTCAAAGGCAAGCGTTACTTCGGTGCAAAAATCATTCCAGCACGCGGTGTTTGGATTGAAATCGACGCAGAAGCCGACGGTGTCATCTATGTTCGTATCGACAAAAAGCGTAAGTTCCCAGTAACTTCGCTTCTTCGCAGTTTCGGTCTCTCAACTGATGAGGAAATCAAGGCAGCGTTTGCAGATCATGAGTCTGCAAGCAAGGTTATTGCTGCGTGTCTCGCAAAGGACACGGCAAAGAAGATTTCTGAGGCGCATATTGAAATGTACAAGCGCCTTCGTGACGGTGACCTCGCTACTGCTGACAACGCACGTGAATTCATCACCGCGCTTTTCTCAAAAGATCGCTATGACCTCTCTCCAGTAGGACGCTTCCGCTTCAACAAGCGTTTTGACAAGTCTATGGACGACAAAGAACTTGATCGCCGTACTATTGATCAGGAAGATCTTATTACGGTAGTGAAGCACATTGTTGAGCTCCACGAGACTCCAAATGCAAAGGCGGACGATATCGACCACCTTGCGCAGCGCCGCGTGCGCTACGTTGGCGAACTGCTCGCCCAGAAAGTGCGCGTTGGTATGACGCAGATCAAGCGTAATGTTCAGGACCGTATGTCGACTATCGACACGGCTGCAGCGTTGCCGATCCAGATCATCAACCAGCGTCCACTCCAGGCTCGCATCAAAGAGTTTTTCACTACGAACCAGCTCTCCCAGTTCATGAACCAGGAGAACCTCCTTTCTGAAATCGAGCACCTCCGCACGCTTTCAGCGCTGGGACCAGGTGGACTCACTCGTGAGCGCGCAGGTCTTGAAGTGCGTGACGTGCACACGTCTCACTATGGCCGCGTGTGTCCAATCCATACTCCAGAAGGACCAAACATCGGTCTCATTCTTCACCTTTCTATCTATGCTCGCATCAACGACTTCGGCATCATCGAGACGCCGTATGTAAAGGTAAAGAATGGCAAGGTAACGAATGAAATCCAGTATCTCAATGCCCTTGAAGAAGAGCGGTACAACATCGCGCATGCTGGTGTTCGTATTGATGACAAAGGAATGATTACCGAAGAGCAGGTTGATGCTCGTCTCAAGACTGAGCCAGGTATTATCGCTCGTGATCAGATCGACTTTATCGACGTTGCTCCATACCAGGCGTTCTCTATTGCGACTGCCATGGTTCCATTCCTTGAGCACAATGACGCGAACCGCGCACTCATGGGATCAAACATGATGAAGCAGGCAACGCCATGTCTCGTGCCAAACGCACCATATGTTGCGACTGGTATTGAAGAGCAGGCAGCACCGTTCTCTGGACGTCTCATTATTGCTGAAGAGGCAGGTGAGGTCACCAAGGCAGACGGTCGTCATATCGTGGTCAAAGGAAAGAATGGCACTCGTGAATATCCACTGGTTAATTTCTCTCGTACGAACAATTTTACTGCATTCCACCAGCGTCCGGTAGTTTCTGTTGGAGACGAGGTTAAGAAAGGAGCACTCCTTGCTGACATGTCGTCTTCCGATCGTGGACAGATCGCACTCGGACAGAACGTCCTCGTTGCCTTTATGGCATGGGGCGGTAACAACTACGAAGACGCGATCATTCTCTCTGATCGTCTTGTAAAAGACTCTGTCTTTACTTCGATTCACGTAGAAGAATTCGTATGTATCGTGCGCGACACCAAACTCGGACCTGAGGTTACGACTCGTGATATTCCAAACGTCGGTGAAGGCAAACTGAAAGACCTCGACGAAGAAGGTATTATCCGCATCGGAGCAGAAGTTCGTGAGAACGATATTCTCGTTGGTAAGATCACGCCAAAGGGCGAGACTGAACTCACTCCAGAAGAACGCCTCCTCCGTTCGATCTTTGCCGAAAAGGCTCGTGACGTGAAAGACACCAGTCTTCGTCTCGAACACGGAAAGAAAGGACGCATCATTGGCGTAAAGATTTTCTCTCGTGCTATGGGACACCAGATGGAGTCCGGTATCATTAAGAAAGTTGTCATTGAAGTCGCTCAGCTCCGTAACGTTTCCGTAGGTGACAAGCTCGCAGGACGCCATGGTAACAAGGGTGTTATCTCGACGATTCTTCCACAGGAAGAAATGCCATTTATGGCAGATGGAACTCCGGTTGACGTCATTCTTACACCACTCGGTGTGCCAAGCCGTATGAACCTCGGACAGATTCTCGAGATGCACCTCGGCCTTGCCGCAGGAGCTCTTGGATATCAGGCAATCGTGCCTCCATTCTCAGGCGCAAAGGATACTGAAATCAAAGCAGAACTTGTCAAAGCTGGATATCCAGAATCAGGATGTCTCAAGCTCTTCGATGGTCGCACCGGCGATGCGTTCGAACAGGATGTTGCTGTTGGTATTATGTATATGCTCAAGCTGCACCACATGGTGGAAGACAAGATTCACATGCGCTCCATTGGACCGTACAGCCTTATCACCCAGCAGCCGCTCGGAGGAAAGGCACAGGGTGGAGGACAGCGTTTTGGAGAAATGGAAGTGTGGGCACTCGAAGGGTACGGCGCATCGCACACTCTTCGCGAAATGCTCACGGTCAAGTCTGACGACATCATGGGACGCTCCCAGGCATTCGATGCAATCATCAAGGGTCAAGACATTCCAGTTCCGAACACTCCTGCATCCTTCTCTGTCATGTTGAACTATCTCCGCGGTCTTGCACTCGACGTAGATCTCCAGCATGGAACATCAACTGGTCGAACGATTGAAGCCTCTGACGCTACCAACTAAGCTCCTGATATACATCATATGAAAACTATTGATACAAACTCGGGCTTCGACGGCATCTCGCTTCGCCTTGCGAGCCCAGATCGCATTCGCGACTGGTCGTATGGTGAAGTAACAAAGCCGGAAACAATCAACTATCGTACTGGCCGCTCTGAACGCGGAGGTCTCTTTGACGAGCGCATCTTCGGTCCAGAGAAAGACTACGAGTGTTACTGTGGAAAGTACCGCCGTATTCGCTACAAGGATATTGTCTGTGAAAAGTGTGGCGTTGAGGTCACTCGCTCTATTGTTCGCCGCGAGCGCATGGGCCACATCGAACTCGCAACTCCAGTTGCACACATCTGGTTCCTCCGTGGCGTGCCATCCCGCATGGCAACGTTGCTCAACATCACTGCAACAGATCTCGAAAAAGTGATCTACTTTGCTGGATACATCATCATGAAGGTGTATCAGGATGAGAAAGAAAAAATCTGGAAGAGTGTTGAAAGCGAATACAAGACCAAGGTCAAGAGCGCTGCCGACGAAGACACCAAGACCAAGCTCAAGGATCTCTTGAATGCAACCAAAAAAGAACTCGCTGAAATCTACGAAGGAAAAGTTCTTACCGAAATCGCATACCACCGCTACTCACTCAAATACGGTACGTGTTTCGAAGCATCCATCGGTGCAGAAGCAATCTACGCCGTGCTCAAGAATCTCGACCTCGAAAAGCTCCGTGAGCTCTCCGAGACTGCACTTGAAAAGGCGAGCGCAGTAGAGCGCGAGAAGCTCGACAAGCGCCTTTCGCTCATTCGCTCGATGATTTCCTCTGGTATCCGTCCAGAATGGATGTTCCTCACCGTCATCCCGGTTATCCCACCAGCACTTCGCCCAATGGTTGCTCTCGATGGAGGACGCCATGCGACGAGCGATATTAACGACCTCTATCGTCGTGTGATCAATCGTAACAACCGTCTCCGCAAGCTCAAGGAAATCGGTGCTCCAGATGTCATTCTCCGTAACGAGAAGCGTATTCTCCAGGAAGCAGTTGATGCCCTCATCGACAACTCGATCGCTCGTCAGAACGATTCTGTTGCGATGAATCAGGCACAGCGCCGTGCCCTCAAGTCACTCTCTGATAACCTCAAGAGCAAGCAGGGTCTCTTCCGTCAGAACCTCCTCGGTAAGCGTGTGGACTACTCTGGTCGCTCGGTTATCGTTGTGGGTCCAAACCTCAAACTCTCCCAGTGTGGACTTCCAAAGCACATGGCATTGGAACTCTTCCGCCCGTTCGTGATTTCCAAGCTCATTGAGCGCGAACTCGCGTACAATATCCGTGGAGCAAACCGCCTTATCGAAGATGGTATTCCAGAAGTATGGGCAATCCTCGAAGAAGTTATCCAGGGTAAGCGCGTGCTCCTCAACCGTGCACCAACGCTCCACCGTCTTGGTATTCAGGCTTTCGAACCAGTACTGATCGAAGGAAACGCTATTCAGGTGCACCCACTCGTATGTGCGGCCTTCAACGCCGACTTCGACGGAGACCAGATGGCCGTATACGTACCGCTCTCCGAAGCTGCTCAGACAGAAGCTCGCGAGCGCATGGCGTCCAACAAGAACATCCTCAAGCCACAAAACGGCGAGCCGATTGTTTCTGCGAAGCTCCTCGACATTACGCTCGGTTGTTACTGGATGACTAAAATGGAGGATGGTCAGAAGGGTGAGGGAATGATGTTCTCTAGCCCAAACCAGGCGATCACTGCCTATGACCTCGGAGCGATCACGCTTCGCGCAAAGATCAAAGTGCTCGGTACGGATAGTCCGAAATACGCTGCATTTGAAAACAAGGCGTTTGAGACAACCGTTGGACGCTTGTTGTTCAACTCAATCCTTCCAGAAAATTTCCCATTCCTCAACGACACGATTTCGCAGAAGCGTATCAACATGCTTGTTGATGAATTCATCATGCGCTACGGTATCGAAGAGATGCCGAACTTGCTCGACAAGATCAAGGCATTCGGATTCAACTATTCAACAAAGTCTGGTGTGACCTGGGGTATGGACAATGTCCGCGTACCAGAAGGAAAAGCAGCGGTAATCGCTAGCGGTCGCGCAAAACAGGCTGCAGTTGAGACACAGTACGAAGAAGGATTCATCTCCGAAGAAGAACGATACCGCATGGTGATTGAAATCTGGGAAGGCGTAAAGAGCGAAATCGAAAAACTCCTTCCTGCAACACTCGATCCAAACGGTTCCGTTTCCGACATGATTCTCTCTGGAGCTCGCGGATCGATGAGTAACCTCACCCAGATGGCTGGTATGAAGGGTCTCATCATTAACCCAAGCGGACGCACGATTGATTTCCCAATCATCCCATCATTCAAAGAAGGATTCTCTCCGATTGAATACTTCATTACTACGCACGGTTCTCGTAAGGGTCTCGCCGACACCGCGCTCAATACCGCAAAGGCTGGATACCTCACTCGCCGTCTCGTAGACGTTGCACAAGATGTGGTGATCACCGAAGAAGACTGTGGCACCAAGGATGGCAAGATCATGAAGAAAGACAACGTGCTCGGTATCGAAATCCCTCTTGCAAAACAGATTCGCGGACGCGTACTCGCGGGCGATATCAAGAGCGAAGACGGTTCTGTTGCACACAAGCGTGGATTTGTTGTTACCAAAGAAGCATCGCTCAAGATTGAGGCTGCAGGTATCAAGGAAGTCTTCGTTCGTACACCGCTTACCTGTAAGACTGGATATGGTATCTGTAAAATGTGTTACGGTATCGATCTTGGACGCAACCATTTGGTTCAGGAAGGTGAAGCGGTTGGTATTGTTGCAGCACAGGCTATCGGTGAACCAGGAACTCAGCTCACGCTTCGTACCTTCCACGCCGGAGGAGTCGCGGGAGTCGACATTACGGCAGGTTTGCCACGTATTGAAGAAATCTTTGAACGTCGCTTGCCAAAGAATCCTGCAGTTGTTGCACATGAAGCTGGAACGGTTATCGATATTCGTGGTACTGGCAATGAGAAAGTTATCGTCGTGTTGAATGACACAAAGGTTGACGGCAAGAGCGCTGAGGCAGAATACCTCCTCCCGCCACATCGTTTGCCAACCGTTACAAAAGGTCAGACTGTTGCAAAGGGTGACATCATGACTGACGGTTCTGCAGATATCGGCGAAATCTTCAAATACGGTGGTCGCGAGCGTGCAGAAGAGTACATCATTCACGAAATCAATAAGGTGTACGAACTTCAGGGCGCATCGATCTCCCGCAAGCACATCGAAATCATCATCCGTCAGATGTTCTCTCGTAAGAAAATCAAGGACGCAGGTGACACGACATTTAGCCCAGGCGAAATCGTCGAGACCGGTGAGATGCTCGAGCGTAACCGTGTCGCAAAGGAAGCAGGTAAAGAAGAAGCAAAGGCCGATACGATCGTGCTCGGAATCTCCGAGACCGCGCTCACGACCAAGAGCTGGCTCTCTGCTGCATCCTTCCAGAACACAAACCGCGTGCTCATCACCAATGCGATTCGCGGTGGTGCCGACAATCTCCGTGGACTCAAGGAAAACGTTATCATCGGACGCCTTATTCCAGCAGGTACTGGGTTCAATGCTCCCGCAGAGACACGTATCGCTGAGAAAACGAACGAAGAACAATAGCACTGATTCCTCCCCGCACGTAGTGCGGGGAGTGGTGCGTTTCGGAAGCTGGATACCGGTAGAAACCGGAGTGCAAGGAATATTCCATGGCATCTTCTGTTGAAAAAATCAAAGAACGCCTCACGATTGTTGAAGTGCTTTCTTCCTATCTCAAACTTGAAAAATCAGCAGGGAATTACAAGGCACCGTGTCCGTTCCATAATGAAAAAACCCCGTCATTCTTCGTTTCCCCGATGCGAGGTAGTTATTACTGTTTCGGTTGCGGAGCAAAAGGTGACATTTTTTCATTTGTTGAACAATTTGAAGGATTAGATTTTAAAGGTGCGCTGAAAGTACTTGCTGAACGTGCGGGTGTGGAATTGGAGCGATATACTGGAGAAAATTCTCGCGACAAGACAGAAAAAGATCGTCTCTATGAACTCATGGAAGCAGCTACTCGTTTTTATGAGGCTGAGCTTGGAAAAGATCCCGAGGCGACAGAGTATCTTGTGCGTCGAGGACTCTCTCCTTTGAGCGTGAGCGCATTTCGTATTGGATATGCACCACAGCCAGAAAAAGTAGGTTGGCGTGCATTGACTACAGAAATGCGTGCAAAAGGATTCTCTGACAAAGAGCTCGAGCTTGCAGGACTCGCTAAACGACCAGACGACAAACCACAGGCAGATCTGTATGATCGGTTTCGTGATCGAGTGATGTTTCCTATTTGTGATACCGGTGGACGCGTGATTGCATTTTCCGGACGCATCTTGCATGACATTGATGGCCAGGGGAAATATATTAACTCTCCTGAAACTCCGATCTTTAAAAAGGGAAGTACTTTGTATGGATTGGACAAGGCCAAGTTTGAAATCCGTCGTCGTGATCTCGCGATCCTTGTAGAAGGACAGATGGACCTCGTACTTTCTCACCAAGCAGGATTCCCGAACACTGTTGCCTCAAGCGGCACAGCACTTGGAGACTCCTTGCTGTCTGATGCAGAACGAGGATTACTCTCTGGTCTTGGGCAGGTGTGTGGGCTGACAAAGAATCTCGTCATTGCGTATGATGCCGACAAAGCTGGACTGCGTGCTGCGGGTCGTGCCGAGAAAATCGGACTCTCGCTTGGCATGAATGTCCGTGTAGCGAAACTCCCAAGTGGGCTTGATCCTGCAGACACTATTCGTCGTGATGGATCTGATGCTTGGAAGAAGATTATCGATAGCGCACAGCATATCGTAAACCTATACCTTTCCGTGCTCATGGAGCATCCACTTTCTGAGCTTACTCGAGCTCGTGCGGTGCGAGACAAGATTCTGCCGTATGTGGCAGTTATGCCAAGTGCTGTGGAGCGAGCACACTTTATAAAAGAAATTCATAGAGCAACGGGTATTCCCGAAGACGCACTACAGGAAGATATTTCACGTATTAAGCTCGCTGAACCTTCGCCAGGACGTTCTGCCGCTGCTCCACCAACACTGGCGTCCAAGAATAGTGCCCGGGTAGAAGATCGAATCATTGGTATTCTCTTCTGGCAAAAAAGTAGTGCTGAGCCTCATATTGATCCCGTTGCACTCGAAAAACGGCTAGAAGCGATTATCGGTTCTGACCGTATCCGAGAACTCGATGAGATTGGTGAAGATAGAAAACAAGAACGTATTTTTGAGGCAGAGCTTTTGTATCAGGATACAAAACGCCTCTCACATGAAATAGAAGAACTTCTTGGAAATCTGGAAGAACAA
>JACCDZ011108037.1_pt1 | contig 18472 bp, 20 predicted proteins | sample 7449551 | NCBI WGS metagenome assembly JACCDZ01 (sample SAMN15323452, study PRJNA562643) | freshwater metagenome | isolation source: river surface water | place: USA:Blue River Watershed | collected 2017-08-18
GATCTTTGTGAAACCATGGGACTCGCTGTTGTGGAGCAACGTGGAAATGATAATGCATTAGAAGGCTATTTAGTTCTTCGTGGGTATGAATCATTCACTCAGGAAATCATGCTACTCGTTCCCGAGGAGCAGTCTGATGAGCAAAAGAAATAGCCAAAATTGTAGTAAGTACCGATAAATGAATCAATCATTCAATGTTTCACAACTTTCCGTTCATCGCACATATACACCAGATGTCGTTGAACTAACATTAACTGACATCGCAAAACGCTTTGTCTTCATCATTGATCGAGGGAGTATAAAAGATACAATAAATACACTCTTTAAGGAACCGCCAAATCGAAAACTCGAATATCGTGGTTTCCCTTATTTCGAACAAATCCATAACCATTTAAAAGATCCAGAATCTACCGGACTTTTAGTGGTTGTAAAACATCCTACTGACATGTTTACTGAAAAGCATTTCAATGAACATGGCGATATGTATCAAACTTTGAGTCGAAAATATCGTAAACCTATTGTATTACACATGCAATCGGAAAATGGCGGTTGCGAAACATTCGAAAGTTTCTCAGATGTTGTATTACAACGTCAAGAAGTTTTTGGTCGCTTACAAGTCGAATGTGTTAAAAATCGATTAGAAGAACGCGTTCGTTTATCTTAATGTAGTGAGAGCAATATGTCTGAATTTTGGGATATTCCCGTACAAGAAGTTACCATTCTTGAAAACGATCCAAAACATCACCATGTGGAGGAGTTCCGTTTAAAGTTAATGGAAATCGCCGATAAGGTTGAGGCTGGTGTTTACACGACCGCAACAGTTTCATTGGTTGCTGCCGACAACATGTTTCAAAAAATTACAACTGGTCAAATTGATGTATTTCAACGGGCGGATGGTGTGCGTGGTTCTGGCTGGACTGAGGTAACCGCGACTATCCCTGATAAAGAGAAGTTCATCGAAACTTATGAGGCTTTTATGGAAGACACGTTAATGTTATACGAAAGTGACATTAACCCTGATAAACAACATCGGGACACTTGCATAGTAGCCTTAGGTAATAATCGTAGCGAAGGAGATACCACCCGTTACGTCGAGGAGTAAATTATGAAAAAATTATTATTAGCGGCGGCGTTTACACTGCCAACATTAGCGTCTGCTGGTTATTTCGCACAGCAGAGTGAATCGTATCTCGTTAGCGTTAGGAACGTTGGCGGGAATGTTTATCAATGTACTTATAAAACCAATCCGGGTAATCGCGGTTGGCGTAGCTTTAATGTAAACTTCCAAGGCGGATGTCCTCGGAATGTTTATTTCAATGCCAATAACGGTAACGTTAGCGTACCTTAACCATATGGGTTAAATCATGAACGACAACAAAATATACAAAGTGTCTGACTTAAAGTTCAAAACCAGTATTACTGAAAATGAACAAGCCTTTGTTGATTCAAACTTGGATGCGGCTCTTTTCGATTTAGCAAATCGCGTAAAAGATCCATCTGTTCAAGGGTTGTATTTGACCGCAGTTTTTAAAGGCGCGGACGATACAATTGACATAGCTGAATTAACACTTAATCGAAACGGTGATGCATCTGAACCAAGTCGTATGTCATATACCTTAGCAGAATGGCACCATCGTGTTCCAGAGAGCGTGAATGAGGTGTTTGATAATTTGGCGGGTAATCTGGGCGTGTATTACAATGACATGACAGAACCAGATGACAATGCTGAGACCATGTCGATCTCAGTAGGTGATCCGACTTCTGAAATTGTTTTGACAGCTCGTACCGATAGCTTAGAACAAAATTTCTTTGCTCCGACCGAAACTGATGATGAGGAATGTGAGGATGATGAATGTTAGCCTTAAAACTATCCTTGGGTGGTTAGTAGCTATCGTAGCGGTGTTGGTAGTAATACCGACATCACAAGCGAAGACGACTACGCCAAAGTTGTTAAGTATTAAAACGGTAGAGTTTGAAGAAACCTCTGATGAGATCTTCTCAGGAAGTATCCCTTATATCCATTTAGCACAAATGCATAAAGACATGGTTCTTCGCTATAAGAATCCTGTTGTAAAAGCAATAGCTAAACACTCACAGTCAGAAGTCGATGACTATCATGTCAAACGCGCTGCAATGAGTGAGGAACCCTCTAAGGGATACAACGTGATCTATTACGAAACGATTTATAACAAAGAGATTTGTGAAGTCTCCGCAGTTACTGTTGATCGTAATGGAAACTTTTCCGTTAAAACCGCACTGTGTTAGCATAAAGTCTAGGAGAGGTCAACCCTCTCCTAGATTTACCGTTTATTAATTTTTAGCGTACCAATCAATAAATTGTTCAAGCATGTGTAAACCACGTTCTTCTTCAGGGAGATGTGCTTCGTCAACATTGTTATCTACAATGAGACTAGGGTTCTTTAAGTATTTACGTGAATCTTTTTGATCTTCGTAATTACAACCATCGCGCAAAATACGTATTGTGATAATACGTTTTAAACCGAAACGTGGTAGGATACGTAAGAAGGCTTCTTTCTCTTCTTCAAATCCGCTGTCTGGAAAGATAAAGGTTTTACGACCGTGTTCTTCCATGTCGAGCATCTCTTCGATTACTCGTAAGGCAACCCCATCAGGACCATCTTGTGGTTTGATTTCGTTTTCGCTAATGTCGATTAAAACTTGACGTGGGATTAAACCACCAATGCGTTCGTTAGGTTCGTCTTTCTTGCGACCCGTACACATCTCTACCACTTCATCAAATGGGATGTTGTGGCGCTCAGAGAAGCGCTTGTAGAGCGGGTTTTTGAAACGGATGTATACACTGTCGTCAAACATTTTTAAGAGTTGATTGACGAGGGTATCTTTACCTGAAAAGGGTGCTCCGTTTGCCAGAATGATGTCCATGAGATCTCCGATTGATGTACGTGTTAAATAATAAACAGTGAGGGTATTTTTTAATTTAAAACCATTCACTTACACATTATCATAGTGAGATGAATCAGTGAATTGATTTATAGCGAATCGTACCTTATGTAAGTAGTAAATATTTACGGTAGCCCATTATTATTTAGGAATAGGTGAGATTATGAAATGGCAATTACAGTAGTATCTGGCGACACAAATACGTTCCGTGCTTCAGCATACGGTCGTCCAGATGTGATGACTATGCAATGGTGCGAGCAGCGAGAACAGCAACAATTTCAAAATGTAGATCCTTTAGTTCGTCAACAGTTTTTAGATCAACGTGGAACCGTATTCGGTGAATTAGATTATAGTAGTATCTTACAACTATCCAAAGCGATGAGTAATCAAATGGATACGACATGGATGCGCAATGTAATTCAAACGTTAAATACTGTTGAACAGTTACAAGTAGCACCTCCAGTAATGATCAACTGGATTATGGCAAACCCTGTTGCTCGTGAAATGTATCACAGACAGGCAATTGCGGGTTACGACGAATATTATACTGATCCAGAGCCAGGTAAGAATGGCGAAGATCATTATTACTACCGTCGTGCTGTGAATGGTTTGTTCTTAGAAGATTCAGATGGTGAACTTGTAGCTAACGAATGGCTAGAAGATTTATGGGATCCAGCAGATAGCTTAGATATTGTGGATCAACGAAGCATTCAAGCAACATGGCAAACCCTTGTTACTGCTCTACGTAATCGTGGTAGCGACCCAACTTCTCGTTGGAATGCTCAGTTGTAAACAATAGGAAGATAGATCACTCAGGTGGTCTATTTTTTTTATCTTTGAGGATATTGCAATGGCAGAGAACGTCTATCCAACATTGGACAGCGTGGGGTTTTTAACCACCCCTGAAAGTAAAGCGGAACGTGTTTTAAGTGATTACATTGGAACAAACTTTTCACAATCCAATGTGTTCTACGGTAAGTTAAAGTCAATGATCTATGCTGTCAAAAATAACACCAATGACATGGCTAGTTTAGCCAATCAGGTTACTAATGATCTTACTGAACTCTATGGTAAGTATCTTTCAGGTGTTGTGGTAGAAGTACAGGCAGTGCCAACAGTTAGCTCTGATGGTAGTGTTAATGATGCTGTCTATGAACTTCAAATGGATGTTCAATTCCTTTCAGGTTCTAATGTCGTGCAATTAGCAAAATCTATCATGGTAGACAATAAAGGGTTAGGTCGTTTAATGACCATCGAGAGACGTTAATGATTATAGGAAATTTTGCAGTAGATGTGTGTGGTGTCCATACTCGTGTTGACTATGTGATTGAACCACCCGAAGGCACTTTCAAGGAATACGATTTTATCATTCGTCCAGATTCAGTTACCGTTGAAAATGCAACACCTGATGTGGAAAATGTAATGTTAGGTGGGTTGATTAATCTTGTATACACCCGTGTAAAAGAACAAACAAACTTAACTCCGAAATATATCGGCATTAAAGTAGACTGAGGTAAATATGACTGCGCCAATCAATGCCAATGATGCACAAGTCTTAAAAGCACTTGATACATTACTACAACCCGTTCGCCATCGCATGGCGTTAGGTGTATTCGTTAAGAAATACCTACCATTCCTTTCATTACAACCTATCCCAGAAGAGGTGGTAGGTCAGATGTTGGCAATCATTGAGTCTAAGACAGGTGCCAAACATACCCGTGGTGATTTACATGGAAACCTATTAAACGAATGGATGAGCGATGTTGGTTCACCATACGTTGAGGTGGAAGTATATGACACGGAAGGTAATATTGTTTATATAGTACCCCCATTCTTAAACAATTCAGAAGAGTTGGTTGAGAACGCTGCCAGTTTACCAGTAATGGTTGAACAGGCGAGTCTGCAAGGGCGCGTACTTCCAGAGCAAGCTTTCAACTACATTCAACAAAACATCATTCCACTCATTCATAAACCAGCCCCAAGTCAAAAACATATTGACATGTGGAATACAATCTATCGTTACCATGATTTGCCATTATACAAGATTGTCCAAAAGGACGAAACTGGTAAGGTCATTCCTGATGGTCATGATAAAGAAGGTCGTTTGCTGGTTGAGAATATAGATGACTTTGACGACTGAAACAACTGCACTATCTTCTGCAATTGCAAAAGAAACTCAAGCACTTCGTGATATCCAAGGTCTGCGATTAAATATTGCCAGTATCTCGGATATCCATCTTAATCATCCCAATACACCAACTGAGATGATTATCCGTAATTTAGAAACATATGCTTTCCCAGATACTCCCGAAACACATAAGCTAAATATCATTTTCATCGGTGGAGATGTAACTGATAGTCTAATGGATTTCGCGTCTGGTAATGCAATTGAATATCGTCGTTGGGTGTGTTCTTTTCTCTGGATGTGTGCTAAGAATGATATCCTGGTACGGATCATTGAGGGGACACCATTACACGATTGGAAGCAATCGAATATTTTCATTGAAGAGAATGAGAATAATCACATTGGTTGTGATGTAAAATACTTTAAGGACATTCATATCGAAACAATCGATCGGTATGGAATTGATGTATTGTATATCCCTGATGAAATTCGTCCGACTACTCACGCAACATGGCAACGTGTGCAAGAGTTATTGGATGAGCGCGGTTTAACTCAAGTGGACTATGCAGTAATGCACGGTGCCTTTAGTTACCAACTTCCTGATGTCGCAGCATTAAAAGATAAAGTACATGATGAAGAAAATTACTTATCTATTGTCAGACATTACATTTTCATTGGACACGTCCATCAACATCGACCGAAAGGTAAGATCATCCCAAATGGATCTTTTGATCGACTTGCTCATGGCGAGGAAGATTTAAAAGGTCACGTTCGTTTAATGAAAGGTAATATTGAATTTGTACCCAACATGGGTGCGATGCGATATATCACCTTGGATGTATCTGGTCTACCACCTGAAGAGATTCTTGCTAAGGTGGATGAACGACTGATTGGGAATCTTGATAAGTTCAAAGTTCGGTTAAGGGCAAATCGGAATGATGCGGCATTTGGAATTATACGTCGACTTTCAGAGATCTATCCACACGGATCTTTTGATGTCGAAACTAAGGACAAGTCGCGCCATCGCGAAGAACGAGTGTCTGCTCGTGAGTTTGCTCGCAACGGAACGATGACAGTATTAACACGAGAGAATCTACTCTCTGAACTGATGCGGTCAGTTGATGAGTCATTGCGAGCTGATGGTGAATTCGATCAAGTTCAATATGATGCGTGCGCCAAATTGGCGGAGAACATAATTCGTGCAGTTAAATAACGAAATCGCGCACGAAGAAGTCACTCAGGGGAAGTATCAAGTTTCCATTGGTACTTCTCTTGCTTTAGAGACTTTATTCGGCATTAACGACAATATCCCACCTACAGATCCACCTCCGTATAAGCAGTATAGCTATGTTCTGATTAATCTCAGAACGTTAGTTCGTAACATGTATGGGGCGGTTCAGAAAGAGTTAAAGACTGAATGGTCTGCAGGGCGATATTATGAAAAGGTGTTAAAGGAATTAGAAATGATCCCTTTAATATTAGAAGATCAATCACACGGTAAACTAAGTGCCGTTTATTATCTGCCGAGCTATCGGTCAGTTGAAAAAGAGTATCCGAATGCGATTCTCAAATCACTAGGTAAAAAAGCCTACGGGCGTCAACACTATGAAGCAATTGAACAGTACTGTGTAGCACAACTTAATGCCGCCGCAATTCGCGGTGAGCAGACTATAGCTATGGTCGACACGTTACTTCCACCGATTGATCAAAAGTCGGTGATTATGACGCATTTACCAATAGACTTGTTGTCCTACATTAATACTGATCAAGTGGATTTGGTGGAGACTCACACAGGTGTAATTAAACCAAAGCGGATGTGGTACACCAAACTAAACGGAAAAGGTTTAGAGCGGATTCCATTTAAGCCTTGGTCTTTACAATGGTTTGGTGACGGGAAGATCTTCTCTGGAATGCCACCTAAATATCGTTCTGCGGTATTGGAGTTTGCAGAGAAAAATCACTGGAATCAGACCACTACGGAACAATTGATTAAAGCTCAAATGAACCGTTTTCCTGATAAGGAAATTCGTGCAGAATTGTTGAAATTCTTGTAATATTTTACGCATTAACCTGTTATATGTAATAAGGAGAGACCGTTACATGACAACGCCTAAGATTAAAACGATCTTTGATGATCAGAAATTAAAACTCACTGCAAAACCCATTGAACAAGGTGCTCGTCCACCAACGTTCCAAGTGAGCACTTATCGTAACAACCCTCAGTTTACAGTATATACAAACCACGATAACGGTTCTGGCGTAACGTGGATTTCAGCTGGTATGGATGCTGGTACTTTCTGGTATGCATTACAGGCGATTGTACATTTGGCAACAAACGGTACAAATGGCGACTGCGTTGAAATTGAAAACAAACGGGACATCCCGAAAGAAAAACGTCAAGACCCTAAAGTCAAGTACGAAATTGTAAGTAAGACTATGATTGGTCGCGACGACGATGGTAAGATCTGGATCAGTATTCAAGATCAGAAAAAAGCCAATGCTCCGAAAATTCGCTTCTACTTCCAAATCAACTATTATCACAACGTTCGTTGGAAAAGCAATCTTACTCCGGGTCAATTGTCGCAACAATACGCTCTTGGTTGGGTAGATATGGTTTCTAAACTAATGGGCGGTTTATTGCTGAATAATCCAAATGCTGCAATTGATGCTGAAAATGCTCAAAGCGCTTGGCAATCAAAAGGCGGTAACAGCGGTGGTGGCTACAATAAAGGCGGTAATAATAACAACCGTAATAGTGGCGGCAACAGCAATGGTGGCGGTAATGGTTCTTCAGGTGATGGCTTTGGCGGTGGCGGTTTCCAAGATGACTGGCCAGAAGACTAATGCGTCACTATGAATAATCTTTAAGATCACTGGTGCTTCGGCACCAGTGTTCTACTTCTGCTGTAAATTAACAAAAAATAGATATACATTATCATAATGGATCTATAACAGAGAGCAAAAATAATGCGCTTCGATTTAGTTAACCTCGGTGACTATGTGCAGATTTCAAATGCACACGGTGAAAAGGTGATGTTTGAAGTTAGTTCATATCGAACTGCTCGCATCGAAACAGCAGGTGATATCTTTCGCCCAGTAAATGATTTTCTATCTCGTTTACCAGCAGTGACATTAGCAAGTCTTTTTGGTTTGTATAATGAAGCAAAAGATATTTTCATGACGACGCGACATGAAGAAGTTCTTGATAAAAACTTAAAAGATGTATTTCGTCGTTTATTCAACTTAGTGGACTTACAAGTACTTCGTAACTTTGTAGAGATCAATAGCGGTATTTCAATCCCGCACGATATCAAATCCAGCTATGAGGATGTTGAAGTTGGCTTCTTACGTGACAAGACTTATATTCGCGAAGAATATATTGAGCTTTTAACTTATACAGTTGCTGATCGCTTATGTCTTCCGATCTGGGGCGAATACATGGCGTTGGTTGATGCATACGCAACAGCTGACGGGAAAGAGTTCCATGCTTATTCATTATTACAAGATTCTGCCTTACCGCGACATCCAGCATATGAGCGTTTAATTCGCTATGTGAAAGCATCTACGACAAGTTCTGTAGAAACTGCTTCTGCAACACTCAAGGGTGTTGGTCGTGACAGTATTCCTGAATGGTTAACTTCAATGGTAATCGTTCGGAAACTTCCATTGATTGATTTATTTAACCAATCAAAAGGAAACATTATCAACGCGGTTTATAGCTACGTTGATAATCACCTCAAACGTATCTCGAAGAAGTTCATGGAAGACGCACGTGAGCGTAAGAATGAATCTTCATCGGGGGATGGTGAAAAGGATCAGAGTTTCGTTGAAACTTATCGTGCTAAACAAGAATTAACTTATGGTCAACTTGAGACAAACATTGTTTATCTCGAAGGTGATTTGGTTCGTTGTTGTCAAGACATTGATCCTACGTTTGATCCAGCAATCTTAGATGCTGTTCAAGCCGTTGTTTCGGGAATTGAACAGGAAGCATTTTATTCACATAACCACGTTCTAACCAAATGGGTTATTGATAAAGCAATCTCCACTTTACAACTGGACATCATTGAACGTCGTATTGCAGTACGCAGTATGATCATCGCACAATCCTTAATGCATCATTGGGGATTGCATCATTTAGCCCTTCTTGTTACTGGTATTCGAGTACCGACAGCGACAGCCCATAGCTTAGGTGAACGCCAGAACAAACTTACTGCTGAACAATTGGCAATCTTGGATGAACTTTATCCGTACACGATTCCAACCAGTAGTAAATCACAAGCCCGTAACAAAAACCAGAACTATGGTTATATTTCAATCATTGACATGGGTAACATACTGACGCGTTATACTTACGCAGTTCGTACACCTGCCTTTATCACTAAGAAAGAAATTGCCCCTGGTGCAATTGATCGTTATGGTCATATGCAAACCCCACCATCAATTACTCACGAGTTAGTGAAATTGATTGTTAAATTAGACGAGTTAAACTAAGGAGAAAGTCATGTTGGTTAATAACGGACTTAAAGTTACTAAAGCATGGTTCATCGAAACAGGTACAGCACCGGATATGGTGAGCCGTAACTTTACGACGCATGTAACTCCTGAGGCGGTACACCAGTTCGCAGAGCGTACACGCGGTGGTGAGTTAATCACCGAAGATAACCTTGCGGGTGTAGCTGGTACAATCATTCAACCAGATGCAAACTTTGAACGTCAAGTTTCAATTGCTAACGGTTGGAATAATCCACGCTATCGCTTCTTATTACGCGTAGCTAACCCAGAAGCTCCAAACGGTGCTATATATTACTATTCAGGTTATACTGATACACCAAACTGGAGTATTGTTTCAAACGACTTTGCACCAGACATGCGTATGTATTTCAACAACGCTATTCAGGTCAATGTCGCAATGCGCCATACGCCAACAGGACCAGTACCTTATGTAACGGTACATGAATGTAGTCACATGATCCATCCGGCTACGCTAGGTGCAATGTCGCCTTCTGATTTTAATACAACGTTCAATCCGAACAATGGTTTTGGTGTACAAAATCAACCATCGACTTTACGCCCATCTGATTTGATGACTACTATCTCATCAGTTGAAAAGAACAGCATGGCTGGTGCTTCTAATGATTTATTCTTAGACATGCGCACCGGTGTTGATCTTTGTAAATCCAGTCGGCGTAATGCATTACCAAGTTATTACCTACACAAAACCACAGATGCCTTCATCTATGGTGCAAACCAAGTGGCGGGACAAATTGGTAATAATAACCCAGCAGCACCGTATGACATTGCTGCAGGCAAAGCAGCTGAACGCTCTGCATTTGCTGACCGTTTCTTCAGTCTATTGGCTGTGGATTATGGTTATCATCAAAATGGTTTTATTACATGGCAGGACTTTAACCGTTCACATCCAGAAGTTCAAATGGATGGTGTTACATACGTCTTTACTCGTGGTGAAGCTCAAAAACATGATGTCTATATTTCCGATCGTGGGAACTTCGACAGCATGGTTGGCGATCGTCGCCCACAAACATTGTTGATTACACAAATCATGCAATCTATCCCAGGGGTTCTATTAGAAGCTTTGATTAGTTTTGCGCGTATTCGTGTAACTAACATGACAGTTGACAATTCAGTAATGGTTTCCATTGTTGATCCAATGTCATTTGCGGATTTACCAGAGGGATATTTAATCACTCAGATTCCGCATCTTGAACAACGCTTGAAGCACATCATTTTTAATGACATTGCTTTTAGCAACTATGTTCCATTTGACCTATCACTCACTGTGGATATCTTTGGTGAATCGTTTGCGCTCTTGGGCTATAACGGACAACCACAGGTTCCATATTCAATCCCAACTTATTGCGACTCAATGCTCTCACCAATCGTAACTACGAATGGTAATGTGCTCGGTACAATGGCGAACGATGTTCGTTACTTAGTTGGTCAAACGGTTGGCTTCGGGAGTTACTAATGCAACCTATTAAAATTATTGATGACCTGTATTTACCTATCCTGGCGGGTTTGCATATTTATCCAGACGAAAGCGGTGTCCTTCACCGCATTCATCGTGAAAGTAATAAGATCTGTGAAGTAAACAAACATAAACTTTGTCTACCTACGGATGCTAACTTGAAATCATTAAGTCAGCAGGAATATATGTTCTACCATCCAATGTCAGAAAACATTGCTCGTGGTGACAGTGTAATTTACAACTACACAAAACTTGCATTGACCTTACGTATCAATTATACGATCATCGGACTGGCATCAATTCTACTGGCGATTGCGAACGACAAAACGTTAGATGGTAAATTGAAATCGCATCAACTGGATCTATTGGCAGCACTGCCTAAAGTAGATAAAAAGACAGTTGATCATTTCAACAATGTAGTTGGTAAAACTGATCTGGATTCAAATGTGTTCTTTTCAGTTTATAATCGACGCAATGGTAAAGTTGGTGGGGTAACTTATAATCGTGCCGCCGTAGTTCACTTCCCGCTATTAGAGCAATTGAAAAATCCTGAGGCATCCGACTTCTGGTCAAATATCAAAGGTATTCGTAAAGCTGATTATGCGAACTACTTAGCACTGTTCAACTATTTACTTCCTGATTGGGATGTAGAGAATGCTTACAGTGGCGTGTCGGATTCAATGGAAGCACCATCATTCCATGCTCTAATCGATTCATTTGTAAAAGTGATGAAGCGTTTAAATGAAGTAATGGATAAGTTCCGTGATATTGCAGATGTTGATGACATTTACTCGTCTGAAATTCCTGCAATTGAAACAGCAATTAGTCAATTACAGAAATACGCAAATATCATTTCTCCGCTTGAAGGTAACATGGGTGAATGTGCTGCTAATGATGCGCAGGTAAATCAACTACAGCAAAAGCCAATTGGTATTCCGCCAGTTGGACTAACCACTGCTGCTGAAAGTAAGTTTGACAACCTGAACACTGCACCAGCACAACCTGCGAATTGGCAACAAACAACCATTCCACCTCACACAACGCCAGTGGCGCCACAAACAACTACAACGGCTCCAACAGCCTTCATTGGTTTTGGTCCTGGTACGTTGCAACAGCGTCAGCAACAACAGCCACAGCAGCAGATCATTGGCTACGATCAATTTGGTCAACCGATCTACGGCTATCCTGTTCAGCAAAATGGCGGTTTTATTGGATTCCCTAATCAGGGTGGATTTGGTGGTCAGCAACAGCAACCTCAAGTACAATCCAATGACCCATTAGCACAATGGAATACTGCGGTTGCAGGTATGAATCAAAACCAACAACAAGGTTATGGTAATCAGCCAGGTTTTGGTCAACAAGGCTTTGGACAATATCAGAACTTTAATGGTGGTTTTGGTGGTCAGCAACAAAGTTTTGGCACACCTCGCCCTGCGTTCCGTAAGCAAGGTGAAGCTCCACAAGCTACACCAACTAACTTACCACCAACTTTTGGTGGTCAGCAACAACAGAACTTTGGTCAAGGTACACGACCAACATTCCGTACTGCAACCTAACGGCATAAATTGAGGGGTATTCGTACCCCTCAATCTTTTAACCCATTGAAAGACTTGTAGACGTTGTATAAATTGCAAGCAATTCATCTACTTCTGAAAAACCCGGCACAACAAGTGACGTTAGCGTTGAACGATAATCTGCTGGAGAATAGAGATTATTACAACGCATGGTTGTAAAATGATATTGAGGAGGAATACCCTGTGTTAATAGTAAACCAAAGAAATCGGCTTCGTATTGATAAGCTAAACTATCAGAAATATTAATCACAGTGCTGGTAGATGAACGAACCAAACGAAGGATATGGTTCTCAATCATCATTTGAAAACCCTCACTAAAAAAGACATTAGAGACACCATCGCTCAGAGTGTCTGACAACCGTAATGTGCTCATATTTTTTTCCTATAAAATTTGGATTACATATTATCATTTTGAGTGCAGTAAGAAAGGTACCAAATAATGGCAGAAGCTAAAGTATTTACTTTGCGTCCAAGCTTATTACAGATCGCAAGTCTGAATAGTTTTCCAGGCGGCGTATCGACTTCTCGTGGCGATATGTTCGCTTCAGAGATTGGACAAGCACCACCAGTTCAGGGTGCAGAAGTAAAACTGATTCAAACGGGTATGGAACGAGAATATGGAAAGTATACTCACCAAATTAAAATGCCTGTAAACGGGGTGATTCAACGAGTAGTAAACCAATACTCCGCTAATGGAACAATGGGTTTACGATATCAAATCCCCACAACTGTCATTTTCCAAGATATGGATTTTGGCGGCGGTAGCTTACGAGATAAACGCCCAGCTCGCTTTGGCGTTGTCCACATTCCAATTTATTCATTAAACCACCACGTCTTAGGATTTGATTTCGTTCGTACGCCAGCTGCGCGGAGTTTACAGAACGGTATCGCTATTCCAAAAGATACGGTGCTTGCACGTTCACCTAGTATCGATAGTAATGGAGACTATCGTTACGGTAAGAATGCCAATATCCTTTTGGGTTCATTCCCTGAGGTGCGTCAGGATGGTGTCGTATTACGTCGTGGTTATGCCGAAGCTTCTAAGTTTAAAGGCTACGGTGAAATGACCATTCAATTTGACGGCGATGAAGTTCCGTTGAATTTATACGGTGACGACAAGAACTATAAGATCTTCCCCGATATCGGGGAAGAGGTTCGTTCTGATGGTGTTGTATTTGCCACTCGTCGTTTAATCCCTGGGTTATATCCAATTCAGTTAAGTCGTCGTGCCTTACAGCAATACATGGATACTGATGATGGTAAGATCGCTAAGGAAGATAATGCTCGTGTTGTAAGTGTTGAGGTGATCTATGCTCCAAAAGGTAAACCAACGACTCCGGTTGGTATGGATGTGCAACCACGCCAATACTTAGAGCGTCAACGTCAGTATTATCAAGAACTTCGTTCAGCGTATGATGAAATCCGTCAACGCCATGGCTCTAACTTTGTTCTATCTCCTGATTTCCAAAACTTATTGGTACGTGGTGAGATGAACTTGATTGATCATGGTCGTGATCGTCAGCGTATTACTTTTGTAGAATCGGGCAGTCCGCTTTCTGAATGGACAATTAAAATCACATATAGTTACGATATCACTCCAACGATTGGTCACAAGTTAGCGGATCAAAACGGTGGTAAGGGTGTTGTTGTGGATGTATGGGATGACGACCGTATGCCTGTGGATGCGGATGGTAACGTAGCTGACATCATCATGGATGGTGGTTCTATTGTAAACCGTCTAAACCCGTCACGTACTTTTGAGATTGACATTAATGCTTCGTTTGCAAGAACTCGTAAAACGATCATTGAATCAATCAAAATGGATGGTAGTCGTGAGAATTATCTCAAGATGTTCAATTGGCTATTAGAAGCTTACGACATTGTTTCTCCACGCTTTGCAGATATTGTACGTCGTGTCGATCCATTCAAACACATCCAAGCAGTTCTTAAAGATGATATACATCTTTGGATTCCAACTGACAACCCACGTCAACCAGACTTAATGATTGAAGAATTGTTAAGTAAATATCCGAAGTGCTTTGGTCCAATCTTGATCACCATGGATGATGGTCGTAAGGTATGGTCTGAGAACCCAGGTACAATCGGTAAGCAGTACATCATCATTCTTGAGAAGACAGGTGAAGAATATTCGGCAGTGTCCTCGCCAGTATTACAACACCAAGGCATTCCAGGAAAGTTGACGAAAGCAGATAAACAAAGTAGTCCAGGTCGTCCACAGGCTACGCGTATTACTGGTGAAACAGAAGGTCGTTTGATTAACTCTCTGGCACACCATGATGCATTGTTTAAATTACTTGATATTGCCAACTCTCCGACAACGCATCGTGCGGTGTGTCGACAGCTATTAACGCATCCGACCCCTACGAACATTGATCAGATTGTTGACCGAGAGAAATATCCTCGTGGTGGTAACCGAATTGTTCGTATTGGTAACGACGGTTTGTTTGCTGCCGGTTTCATGTTTGACTATCACAAGGTGGAAGTGTAATGTTTGAGTTTGTAGAAGATGGTCGTTACTTAGTGCGTGATTTAATTCAAGTACCAATTGAAGAGATGAAACGTTCACCAGAGGCAGCGCGGATCTTTCTTACGTTTGATGATGGTGAAATTGAATCAACAAGTCGCGAGTGTATTCATGCTCGCTTCTGCTGGGAGATGTACAGTATCTTTCCGCACATCAAGGTGTCCAAGGAGCACCACTTAGTACATTACCGTCGACGGATCACTCCGTCGACCACTGGTGAGATCTTGAACAAGATTAAATGGGATTGCACGTTCTTGTGTCATGAACATGGAATCTTTCCAGGATTACCAGAGTCATGTGAAAAGATCTATGCGATCACTGACATGATTGATGCGTTCTACCATGAATTGCGACACTTCTCTGTCTTTGTATCTTCAATGGATTTCATTGAACTACAGCACCATCCTGAGATTTCCAAAGCAATGCAGGAGCTTCGGGAAAAACCAGCAGTAGTTCCAGCTGATATTCCGCGAACGTATAATGTCATCAAGAATGTAATCGACCATGACAAAGCCTATCGTCGCAATACTTTCGTCATGACCACCAAATCTGAATCTACGAAGATCGGGCAGTTGAATAAATGTATTGGACCAAATGGTTACATTGCAGATGTCGACTCTCGTATTTTCCGTAAACCAGTTATTGATAGTTTTGTAACAGGAATTACCAATATTCGTGATCTCATCATGGAATCCCGTACCGCAGCAATGTCGATCTTCTACCAGAAGCACGCAATGCAGCAATCGGAATACTTAACACGTATGTTGCAGTTGGCGGCAGAATGTGTGTTCCGTGTACGTCCAGGAGACTGTGGTAGTAAGCGCTATTTGGAAGTACCAATTCGTAAGCGTTCTGATTTAAAGGACATGACGGGTATTTGGTATCTTGATCCTGATACAGAAACAGAAAAACCGATCACTGCTAAATCGTTCCATTTATTGAAGCGTGTGGTTCGTGTTCGTTCTGTTTTACACTGCCAATTAAACGATCGTTTTGGCGTATGTGCGAAATGTTATGGGCAACTTGCGGACTCGTTGTTTGAAACTGATAACATCGGTCATATTGCAGCGACTGTTTTACAGCAGTTCATTACGCAAATGATTCTTTCGAATAAACACTTGGTAGCATCAGCATCAGGTGAATCAGTTCAACTTACAGCAGAAGACCAAGAGTATATTCGTCCTAAAGGCGAAGATGGTTCAACGTTCTATATCAACCCAGCTCTGAAAGGAAAACGCTTCACCATTTCTTTCTCTGGTGAAAATGCAGGTCGATTGCAAGACATCATGTATATCGAAGATCTGATGACAAGTTCACCAAGTCGTTTAACTCAACTTGATGATTTGTTCTTCCGTGTTTATCGTGGTGATGAACTGGTGCGTGAATATCCATTATGTGTTTCTACAAAATCGCAGAAGGCGTTCTTTACGATTCCGATGTTGGAATATATTCGCACACATGGTTGGAAAATTGACCAAGGTTCTAACTACGAAATTTCGATGGATCACTGGGACTTCGCAGATCCATTGATTGAATTACCGATGGTACAATACTCCACACCAGCCCACATGATGGCGGTGAAAGAAATGTTGACCACAGATTCATCTAAAGAAAATAAACACACGATCTCACGATATCCAAATCCATCAGCGGCATTGTTGGCATTCCATGACTTAGTCAAACTTCGTCTTAATGTTAACTTCTCGCATTTGCAAACAATTATCTTAACGTACTTGTGTGCAGATCCAGCGAACTTTGATTTCCGTATTCCGGCGATTAAATCAACTGGTAAGCTGATGCCGTATAAGGACATCATGATTACGCGTGACTTTGCATTAGCGATGTCGTACGAGAAACACTTCGATACATTCCGATCAATGCGAACGTATGTGATTAAACAACGTCACCCACACCCGCACAGTAATGCATTAAGAGGTTAACAGTGAAAGTAATGATTTAATGTTATTTTCTTAAACATAACAATCATTGATCGAGGTCTATGCCTCGATCAATGAGTAGGTGTAAGTAAAATGGATATCAATCAAAAATTCAATGTTTATGATGATGGTATTGGTATTTGTGAATGCAGTCACCACCCCGCACACTACACCATTCCATCTTTTAGACGGTATTGTATCTCGGAAACCGGGGAGATATTTTCACATATAGGAGAAACAAGACCATTAAAGTGGTACTACCAGGAAATTGATGGGAAAGATTCGTATCGACGAACCTCGCTTACCAATGATAATGGGGTCAGGAAAAATGTTTCTAGGCATATAGCTGTTTTAAGTGCGCATAAAGGGTTTGATAATAATCCTGAAAGAAAATATGTTAACCATAAGGACTGCGTGCCTGGTAATGATATCCTAACTAACCTCGAATGGTGTACGCATGAAGAAAATATGCGTCACGCTTGGGGAAACCATCGGATGGAGATGCTTTATCAACCTTTGGATGTTTGGAATATCATAACTGGTGAAATTAAAAAATATGCCACCATATCCGAATTCATCCGTATTGTGGAAGAAAACCCGCGAACTATATTTCGACGTTTAGCACGTGATAATGCAATTATTTATGGTGGTAAATATAGATATAAGCGAAGTCACGAGGAATGGTCTTCATCAGATACAGCATCCTTTAAACAACAATATAGTTATTTGGGAAAGGCGATAAATGTTTACGATTTAAGAGATCATAGCATTAAGAAATTTGATACTGTGATTTTAGCTTCCAAAGCTTTAGATATTAGACCCAGCCTTATCGCGAACAATTGTTTGAAATTACACACAACCCCGTGTAAAGGGTACATTTTTAGATATGGGGAAAATGTAAATTGGCCTGTATTCGATCTTTTACAATGTGAACTTTTAAGACAGCAGGAATATCCTCAGGTAATGCTTCCAGGCTGCGCATTGTTTGATAAAACGAATACGTGTGTTTTTATCGGAACCATATCACAAGCTGCAGAAAAACTTGGACTAGGGGTTCGCACATTGCAAAATTATATATCTGCCGGTAATAATGTATATGAGTACAAAATTTGTGCTATACGGAAATATGGGGTAAGTGAGGTAACCGATGCATGTGAAAATATACAGCCATAACTTCGCAGTGACTGACTATAAACGTTACGGCTACGAATTCCTGAAGCGCTTTGGTATTAGCAACTTCGGGGAAACTGACTATCGTGCAGTTCGAATGAATCGGTATGGCTCGCGGTTTAATCGCGAGCCTCTACCTACCATCAAACGTACGTACGCAACGTCGCTAACTAATGGGCGGGAATTTCGATTCCACGTCAATTGCTTACA
>JACCDZ010453142.1_pt1 | contig 18456 bp, 19 predicted proteins | sample 7449551 | NCBI WGS metagenome assembly JACCDZ01 (sample SAMN15323452, study PRJNA562643) | freshwater metagenome | isolation source: river surface water | place: USA:Blue River Watershed | collected 2017-08-18
CTTTCTTGTCGAGCAGGTTGGCTGAATAGCTTTTGCCCTTCTCCGCCGCCTCGATGGATACATCCTTGAGCACCACGTCGATGCCGGCAGCAGCCGACACGTAAGCAATCCCGGCACCCATCATGCCCGCACCCAGTACGCCGACCTTCTTGGTGACATACGGCGCCGGGCCTTTCGGCCGCGAGCCGCCAGCATTGATTTCGTTGAGCTGGAACCAGAAGGTGCCGATCATATTCTTCGCCACCTGACCGGTGGTCAGCTCGGTGAAGTAACGCGCCTCGATGATCTGCGCGGTGTCGAAATCGACCTGCGCACCTTCAACGGCGGCACACATGATTTTTTCCGGCGCCGGGAAGCAGCCCTTGGTCTTGTCGCGCAGCACACTTGGCGCGATGGCCAGCATCTGCGCCACCGCCGGCGTGCTCGGGGTACCGCCGGGGATCTTGTAGCCCTTCACATCCCATGGCTGGGCCGCAGCGGGGTTGGCCAAAATCCAGGCGCGCGCCTTGGCCAGCATGTCTTCGGCGGACGTCGCCAGCTCGTGGATCAGACCAGCCTTGAGTGCGGCATCCGGGCGAACCTTCTTGCCTTCCAGCAGATATGGCAGGGATTTTTCCAGGCCGAGGATGCGCACCATGCGCACCACACCACCACCGCCCGGCAGCAGACCGAGGGTGACTTCCGGCAAGCCGATCTGCACCGCAGGGCTATCCAGCGCTATGCGGTAATGGCACGCCAGCGCGATCTCCCAGCCACCGCCGAGCGCGGCGCCGTTAATGGCCGCGACCACCGGCTTGCCCAGACACTCCAGACGGCGCAACTGACCTTTGATGTTGAGGATCATGTCGTAGAACGATTTGGCATCAGCCTTGGTGACCTTGATCAGCTCATTCAGGTCGCCACCGGCAAAGAAGGTCTTCTTCGCGGAGGTGACGATCACCCCGGCAATCGAATCCTTCTCGGCTTCCAGGCGATCCACAATCTTGCCCATGGCTTCGCGGTACACCGCATTCATGGTGTTGGCGCTCTGGCCGGGCATGTCCATGGTCAGCACAACGATATTGTCCTGGCCTTTTTCGTAACGGATAGCTTCAGTCATGTTCTTACTCTCATCCCGAGGTTGGGGACGTAGGATGGGTTGAGCCCCGCGATACCCATCAAGCGGGGCGATGGGTATCGTTTCACTCCACCCATCCTACGGTTCAGATGCGTTCAATGATGGTGGCGATGCCCATGCCGCCGCCGACACACAGCGTCGCCAGGCCGTAGCGCAGATTGCGCTTTTCCAGCTCGTCGAGCAGCGTGCCAAGAATGGCGCAGCCGGTGGCACCCAGCGGGTGGCCCATGGCGATCGAACCGCCGTTGACATTGACCTTGTCCTCGGACACGCCCATTTCCTTCATGAACTTCATCACCACCGAAGCAAAGGCCTCGTTGACTTCGAACAGGTCGATATCGCTGACCGACAAACCCGCCTTGGCCAGCGCCTTGCGCGTGGCCGGCGCCGGGCCGGTGAGCATGATGGTTGGGTCGGTACTGGTGACGGCGGTAGCAACGATGCGTCCGCGCGCCTTCAAACCCAGCTCTTTACCCTTGGCTTCGCTGCCGATCAGCATCAGTGCGGCACCGTCGACGATGCCCGAGCTGTTGCCCGGGGTGTGCACGTGGTTGATCTTTTCCACATGCGAATACTTGCGCAGGGCCGATGCATCAAAGCCCATCTGGCCCATCATCTCGAAGCTCGGCTTGAGCTTGCCCAGCCCCTCGACGGTGGAGTCTCCGCGAATGAACTCGTCGTGGTCGAGAATCACGATGCCGTTCTGATCGGTCACCGGAATCAGTGACTTGCCGAACGAACCGTCAGCACTGGCACGCGCCGCCTTTTGCTGCGAGCGCATGGCAAAAGCATCCACATCATTGCGGCTAAAGCCTTCCAGCGTGGCAATCAGATCAGCGCCAATGCCTTGCGGCACAAAGTTGGTGTGCATATTGGTCGCCGGGTCCATCACCCAGGCACCGCCATCGGAGCCCATCGGCACCCGCGACATGGACTCGACGCCACCGACCACCACCAGATCCTCGAAACCCGAACGCACTTTCATCGCGCCCAGATTGACTGCTTCCAACCCGGAAGCGCAGAAACGGTTGAGCTGCACGCCTGAAACGCTCTCATCCCAGTCGGCGACGAAAGCAGCGGTCTTGGCAATGTCGGCACCCTGATCACCCACCGGGGTTACGCAGCCAAGGACGATGTCGTCTACCTGGCTGGTATCCAGCTTGTTGCGGGTTTCCAGTGCCCGGAGCAGACCGGCTACCAGATCAACCGGCTTGACGCTGTACAGCGCGCCGTCCTTCTTGCCCTTGCCCCGCGGCGTGCGCACGGCATCAAAAATATATGCTTCGGTCATGGCCTTCTCTCGTTGCGATGGTTCCAAAGGTGATTACAGGTATCACCCGCTGTGCACACCTTAACCAGACCAGTCCAGCACTCAATGACCAATGCGCTCAAGCCGATTGACCACGGCGATCACCGGCAGTGTGCAACAAGAGCCCACCAGGGTGATTTTTAAGACCCCGGCGGCGAGTAAGTCATGCTGCAAACAGCGAAATCATCTAACGACCCGTTTCCCCAAGGCTAAAGTTCAACATCCAGGGTCCCATCGCCGGGTTTTGCCGGGATGGATTTCTCCAATCACGCCAAGGTATTGAGCCGCCAGGCGCCCCACTCGAGGGTCTGCCGGCCGCTTCACAGCCAACAACAACAAAGGCATACCACCATGATGCTGCACGACAAAATGCGTCAGGCAGGCCTGATCGTAATCGCTACCGCAGTTCTGCTCATCCTGCCCAATCTCACCAGCCTCACCAGCTGAGAATCTTCTTCGGATGCACTGACAGGAGCGCCCTCGGCGCTCCGGGAGCACTCCCTGCACCTCAAAGCGCAATGGCTACCCATCACAGCCGGCGTTTGCATGGATATACTGGCCGAACTTTCCAGCTAATTTCCGCAGATCAGGGAGTCCACTATGAGCCGTGCCCAATCCGGCATTCTCGCGCCAATTCCAGCCTTTGGCCGTTACCTGTTGTTTTCCGCACAGGCGCAAACCTCACCTGTCATTGCCTTGCAGCGCCTCGCCAGTCTGGCTGACGGCAGCAGCGTAGTGGTGGGCCTCGGGGCGACACTGGCCAGTGCTTTGGGCAAGCAGATTCCCGGGCTGATCGCTTTTCCGGATTTCTCGATGCCCACAGTGGACATTCCGGCCACTCCCTACGACCTGTGCTGCTGGTTGCGCAGTGACGAGCGTGGCGAACTGGTGCACCTCAGCCGCCGGGTTGAACAGGCACTCAGCCCGGAGTTTGAACTGCAGTTGGGCATCGATGCCTTCAACTACGACGACGGCCGCGACCTCACCGGCTATGAAGATGGCACCGAAAATCCACAGGGAGACAAAGCGCAGAGCACGGCTTTCGTCAGTAATCAGGGTCCGGGACTGGACGGCGGCAGCTTCCTTGCGCTGCAACAATGGCTGCATGATTTCCAGTGCTTCGAGGCGATGTCCACCACGCAGCAGGACCACGCCATCGGCCGCCGCAAGAGCGATAACGTAGAACTTGCCGATTCTCCCGCCTCTGCCCATGTCAAACGCACGGCCCAGGAAAGTTTCGACCCCGAAGCCTTCATGCTACGCCGCTCGATGCCCTGGGCCCGCGATGACGACTCGGGCTTGCTGTTCGCCGCTTTCGCCACCTCGTTCTATGCCTTTGACGTCCAGATGCGCCGCATGGTTGGCGCCGAAGACGGCATTCTCGACGGTCTTTTCCAGTTCAGCCAGCCGCTCACTGGCAGCTACTTCTGGTGTCCGCCGCTGCTCGACGGCAAGCTGGATTTGCGTGCCATCGGCTTGTAAGCAGGCCAAACAGGCACAGCCCTGAAAGGCAAACGCCCCGAACAGGTCGGGGCGTTTGCGCGGTGCAACTGAAAATCAGCCTGACTGATCAGCCACTCTAACTTTATTAGTAGGGAATAAAGTTCAGCAGAATACCGGCCGCCACGCCGGAACCGATCACCCCTGCAACGTTTGGCCCCATCGCATGCATGAGCAGGAAGTTATGCGGATTGGTTTCCAGCCCGACCTTGTTCGAGACCCGCGCTGCCATCGGCACGGCAGAGACACCGGCCGAACCGATCAGCGGATTGATCTTGTCCTTGCTGAACAGGTTCATGAACTTGGCCATCAGCACCCCCCCCGCCGTACCGGCGGCGAAGGCCAGCATGCCGAGCGCCAGAATGCCCAACGTTTTCAGGTTGAGGAAGGCGTCGGCGGACAGTTTGGCGCCAACAGTCAGACCCAGACAGATGGTGACAATGTTGATCAGCGCATTGCGCGACGTATCGGCCAGGCGCTCGACCACACCAGCCTCACGCAGCAGATTACCGAAGGCAAACATGCCGATCAGCGGGGCAGCATCCGGCAGCAGCAGGCCGATCAGCACGGTCAGGGTGATCGGGAAGATGATCTTCTCGGTCTGACTGACATGTCGCAGTTGCTGCATAACAATGCCGCGCTCTTCCGGCGTGGTCAGCCAGCGCATGATCGGTGGCTGGATCAGCGGCACCAGCGCCATGTAGGAGTAGGCAGCCACGGCAATCGGCCCGAGCAGGTGCGGCGCCATCTTCGAGGTCACGAAGATCGAAGTCGGACCGTCAGCCCCGCCGATGATCGCCACCGAAGCAGCTTCCTGCATGGTGAACTCCATACCGGGGATGCCCAGAGCAGTAATCGCCAGCGCTCCCAGCAAAGTGCCGAAAATGCCGATCTGCGCCGCCGCACCCAGCAGCAAAGTCTTGGGATTGGCCAGCATCGGACCGAAATCGGTCATCGCACCCACACCGAGGAAGATCAGCAGCGGGAACACGCTGGTTGGCAGACCGACTTCATACAGCAGATGCAGGAAACCAGTCCCCAGCGCCATATCGGCCACCGGAATATTCGCCAGAATGCCGCCGAAACCGATCGGGATCAGCAGCAGCGGTTCGAAGCCTTTCTTGATCGCCAGATAGATCAGGAAGATACAGACCACCACCATCACGGCCTGACCTGCTTGCAGGTTGTAGATGCCGGTGCCATGCCACAGATTGAGAAGCTTATCCATTAGTCAAAACTCCTCAGGCGATTGTCAGCAGGACTTGGCCCACTGTCACCGCATCGCCGACTTTGACATCGACCGAAACCACCGTACCGGCCTTGAAGGCACTGATATCGGTTTCCATCTTCATCGCTTCGAGCACCAGCACGACCTGATCTTTCTCGACCCGCTGCCCTGGCTTGACCAGCACATTGAAGATATTGCCGGCCAGTGGCGATTTCTGCCCTTGCGCATCGCCTGCCGGAGCACTAGTCGGGGCAGCATGGGACGCAGAAGCACCGAGCGGCTTGATGCCGTCGATGTCGCCGCCGTCATTGACCTGCACGACAAACGACTTGCCATTGACCTCAACGGTGTAGACCTCCGGTTTGCCGGCTTCGCGGGGAGCCTGCTCCTTGCCGGTCGGGGCCGGTTCAAAGGCCGCCGGGTTGCCGCGGTTTTCCAGAAATTTCAGGCCGATCTGCGGGAACAGGGCGTAGGTCAGCACGTCGTCGATTTCATCGGCGGCCAGCTTGATGCCCTTCTGCTGGGCAATGCCAGTCAACTCGGCGGTGAGCTTGTCCATTTCTGCCGTCAACAGATCTGCCGGACGGCAGGTAATGACTTCAGCGCCTTCCAGTACACGGGCCTGCAACTCTTTGTTGAACGGCGCTGGTGCACTGCCGTATTCGCCCTTGAGGATGCCGGCGGTTTCCTTGGTGATCGACTTGTAGCGTTGACCGCTGAGCACATTGATCACCGCCTGGGTGCCAACAATCTGCGACGTCGGGGTCACCAGCGGGATGAAGCCGAGGTCTTCGCGCACACGCGGAATTTCGGCCAGCACCTGATCGAACTTGTCGAGGGCGCCCTGCTCCTTGAGCTGGCTTTCCATGTTGGTCAGCATGCCACCGGGCACCTGAGCCACCAGAATGCGCGAGTCGACGCCCTTGAGGGTGCCTTCGAACTTCGCGTACTTCTTGCGCACTTCACGGAAATACGCGGCGACCTGCTCGAGCAATTCGAGGTTCAAACCGGTATCACGCTCTGTGCCCTGGAAGATCGCCACCACCGATTCGGTTGGCGAATGCCCGTAAGTCATCGACAGCGAGGAGATGGCCGTGTCGACGTTATCAATACCGGCTTCCACAGCCTTGACGATAGCCGCCGTGGACAGCCCGGCAGTCGCATGGCACTGCATGTGGATCGGGATATCCAGGGTTTGCTTGAGGCGGGTGACCAGATCGAAGGCGGTGTACGGGTTGAGGATACCGGCCATGTCCTTGATCGCCACGGAATCAGCACCCATGTCTTCGATCTGCTTGGCCAGATCAACCCACATCTCCAGGGTATGCACCGGACTGGTGGTGTAGGAAATGGTGCCTTGGGCGTGCTTGCCCTGTTTCTTCACCGCCTTGAGTGCAGTAGCCAGATTGCGCGGGTCGTTCATCGCATCGAACACGCGGAACACGTCCACGCCATTGATGGCGGCGCGCTCAACGAATTTTTCTACCACGTCATCCGCATAATGGCGGTAACCCAGCAGATTCTGACCGCGCAGCAGCATCTGCTGACGGGTGTTGGGCATAGCTTTCTTCAGTTCACGGATACGCTGCCATGGGTCTTCACCCAGATAGCGGATGCAAGCGTCGAAGGTGGCGCCACCCCAGGACTCGACCGACCAGAAACCGACCTGGTCGAGCAGTGGTGCGATTGGCAGCATGTCGTCCAGACGCAGACGGGTGGCCAGAATGGATTGATGGGCATCACGCAAGATAACGTCGGTGATGCCGAGTGCATTTTTAGCAACGGTCATTGGAATTTCCCCTGGCGAAACTGGATCAGCTGCGGCGTGCGCGGTGCTGGTTGACGGCTGACTGGATGGCAGTCAGTTCATCGGCTGAAGGTGCTGCCGTGGTGGCAGAAGGATTCACGTTCAGCGGTGCTGCCGTGGCGTGAACCGGATGTTCCGGCGCAAAGCGCGCAACAACCAGACTCATCCCTTTGATGCAATAAATCAGCAACAGTAGAAACAGGAACACGAAGCCGACGCCATATAGCATCACCTCAAGCCCTTCCATCATCATTTCGCCAGTGGTCATAGTGGCCCCTTATTGTTATCGCGACCTGGTTGGTCGCCTTTTATTGCGGTCTTGTGGACTGCGCGGATAGTGCCTCGAAAAACACCTCAAGTTACACTTTTTCGGCCGCTGAAACCAAGCTCAAATCCGCTCTTTTCAGTGCACCTGCAGCAATATTTTCGGCGAACGCCAATCCGGTCGATCGGTCTCAAGATGACTTATTGGTCACATCTGAAGTTATAGATATTCAAGCGCACGGACTGCGCTGAAGAGGACAGGAAGCGGGCAGAAAACCGGCAGTGTTGCCGGGTTAATCAGGCGTTGGCCAGATCGAGCCAGTGCGTATAGAGGCCTGCGGCCAGACGATTCATCGCCGCGACCTTGAGCGAGAGGTTCTCGCAGGTCTGCACGCGCTTTTCCTGACTGGGCTGGGTTTCATCCAGCAGGTGACCGGCAGCGCGGAACCATTCTTCGATCAGTTCAACCGTCATTTCCGGATGGCCCTGCAGCGCCAGCAGTTTGTTACCCCAGCTGAAACCCTGATGAGCACACCAGGGACTGGATAACAGATGGACGGCCCCATCGGGGATGGCAAAGGTATCGTTGTGCCATTGGTAGATCGGAAACTCATCCGGCAAATGCGCCAGCCAGGGGCTCGGCGCCAGACGTCGCATCGGCTGCCAGCCGGCTTCGTTGTAGCCCATATGTTGCACCGGAGCGCCCAGCGCGCGGGCCAGCAACTGCCCGCCAAGGCAGTGGCCAATCAACGGAATATCGCGGGCAATGAAGTGCTGAAGCGCCTGAATTTCCTGCGCGATCCATGGCAATGGATCGTTGACGCTCATGCCACCGCCCATTACGGCGACGGCTTTGGGTTGATCGAGATCCACCTCATCCAGCTCACCCAGATCACAACGCACTTCGCGCCAGGATTCGCCGCGGGCATCCAGAAAGTCGCCCAGATAGGCCGGCGGGCAGTAATCAACGTGGGTCAGTATGAGAATCTCGGACATGGGTCACCTCTGCCGCCGGATTGTGCGGGAAATTTGACAAGTGGTCGAGAAATTTTACAACCCTAGGGCTCAGCCTCCCTGACGGGCTGGGCGCAAGGTCAGAAATCCAGGCTCAGACCAGCACCCCGCGCCCGCGAGACACAGGTCGCAATGCGCCTGCTCACGCACAGCCCTCTGAGCGTCGAGCAGATTGCCTGGCAACTGGGCTACGCCGACCCGTCAAACTTCAACCGCGCCTTCCGCCGCTGGCAAGGCTGTACACCGCAGCAGCGCAACCTCAGGGCCGACTGACCAGCGCCATCAGCCTGCGCATCACGGCACTCGGCGTCACCTGTCCGAGTCGATAGAGCCAGGTGAACTGATGCCCCACCGGGCGATGCACCCGCGCGTCATGCGCCTGCAGCCAGACGGCTTCGGCCACATCGGCGGCGTCCAGATCCACACCCAGCCGGTCAAGAATCGGCGATGTGACACTCTGGCTGCTGACCATCGGTGTGCGCACGAACGGCGGCATCAGATCGCCGACGCGGATGTCATAACGCTGCCACTCGATCTCCAGTGCTTCGGTGAAGCCACGCACGGCAAACTTGGACGCCGAATAGCTGGCAAATTGCGGCACGCCGTACACCCCGGAAGCGGACCCCATATTGATCACCTGAGCGCCCGGCATGGCGCGCAGATAGGGAAAGGCCGCGTGGGTCATCTGCAGCAGGCCGATCACATTGACCTGAATGACCCGCACATGCTCATCCAGACTGATTTCCTCGAAGCGGCCCACACGCAGAATCCCGGCACAGTTGAACAACAGCCGCAACCGGCCCTTTGCCCCTTCGGTAAAAGCCGCCAGCGCCGCGGCGACCGCCTCAGCATCGCTGACATCCAGCGCCTGATGCCAGGCGCCACCCAGCTCTGCTGCCAGATCAGCCAGTGCGCTGGCATTGATATCGAGCAGCCCCACCTGCCAGCCCCGCTGGTGAAACAAGCGGGCAGTGGCAGCGCCGATCCCGGATGCGGCACCGCTGATCAGAATATTGTTCATCTCACTTCACCCGTTCGCGCAGAAAAGCCACCACCCGGTCCAGCGCCAGATCGGCCACGCGCAACACCCCGGCGTGCGCCTGAAACACATGCCAAAGCCCTTCATAACGCTCAAGCCTGACCTCCACTCCCGCCGCCCGCGCGCGCTCGGCAAAGCGCAGGCTGTCATTGCGCAGCACTTCATCTTCCCCAACTTGCACCAGCACTGGCGGCAAGCCGGCCAGATCGGCATTCAGCGGTGACACCCCGGGCATATGCAGATCCAGCGGCGCCGGGCAGTAAGCCTCGCGCGCCTGATGCATCCACAACAGATTGATCAGTGGATCACCCGCCGGCGGGGTGTGAACAGCTTCGGAGCTGAAATCCGTCACCGGCGAGAAACACACCAGTGCTGCCGGAAGCGGCAAACCGAGATCACGGATGCGCAGCGCCGTCACCAGCGTCAGGTTACCGCCCGCCGAATCACCGCCAATGCTGATCTGTGAGGGTACATAGCCCATTGCCAGCAGCCCCTGGTACACCGCCAGGCAGTCATCCGGGGCGGCCGGATACGGATGCTCGGGGGCCAGCCGGTAAGCCGGGACACACACCGACATCCCGGCGCGTGCCGCCAATCCGGTGGTGATAGCACGATGGGTAGCTGGCGAGCCGATCATGAAGGCGCCGCCGTGCAGATACAGCATGACCTTGCCGCGCCCGACGTCGCCATGCTGCCACTCGCAGGGCACCCCGTTGATGGTCTGCAAGCCACGCACCACGCCCTTGGGCGTCAGGGTGACCATGGTCAGCAGGCGGATGATGCAGCGTTGCAACCAGACTGGCACAGGCGGACGCACCAGCCCGTGAAACAGCAACCGCAAGGTCCAGCGCAGGAATGTCTTGAGGAAAGACTGCTGGCTGCTGACAGGTTCGAACAGGTCGGGGGATTCAGTCATCGGCGAACACTCGGGCGGGATGGAATAGATCCGGTCAGTCCTGCAGGTCAGTCGGTGGCTTGCGGCGTGGCGACGCCCGGCCTAACCCAACCTACGGAAATCAAGACATTTGCGGGCCAAAACTATAGGCGCGCTTGCCCAGGAAAGTAATGCGCGAATCAACGGAAAATTGTCAGTTTCGGCAAACCGACCAACAAGCCATAGCGTCTGCGCAGCCCCGGCACTACAGACTAGATCTCAGGCACCAACCTGGTGGACAAGCAAGCGTTGTCCACCCTACACGCCGCTGGTTCACGTAGGGTGGGAAACTGCAAAGCATTTCCCACCGTTACGAGTATGAGATTACTTGCTGCAGTCCGTGATCTGTCAGAGCCGCGAGAACCGGCTGGCAATCGGATCGCCACTGAGCTTAACGCTGGCATCCTCAGCACTGCCCAGCAAGCGAATTGCCACCCAGTGCGCCGGTTCACCACCGTCGAACCAGTGCCGGGTGCCGGCCGGAATCACCAGTGCGTCGCCCTTCTCGCAAATCAGTTCATAGACCATACCCGCCGCATGCAAACCAATCAGCGCCTGCCCGGCCACAAACAGATGAACTTCAGCCCCGGAATGACTGTGCTCATCCAGACACTGGGTGTGTACCGACTCACGTACCAGTTGCAGTTGCTGATAACCGCTGAGCTCACGCAGTGGCTGCACGGACGCCTGATAGGCTGCCACCACTTCAGCTTCCGCAGGCGCAGCGCCCAGCGCCTGCTCAGGCAGACAGTGGGCATAGTGCACTCCGACCCGCGCCAACTCGGCGCTGATGTGCTCGGGCAGACCGAGAACCTTGTACGGCTGCTGCGGGTGATCTTCTGCATAAACGCTCAAACAAGGCATAAACAGCGATTCCTCTCAGGACTGCCGGTCAGGCAGGTACCGATAAACGATGTAACTGCCCAGCAGCGCCACCAGGCTGGCAATCGCAAAGGTCAGGGTTGGTCCCAGACCACTCCAGCTGTAACCGGCATACAGCGCCCCCAGCCCGCCGCCCACGCCGGATACCGCGGCATACAGCGCTTGCCCCTGTCCTTGCTGACGCGCATTGAAACTCTCGCGCACCAGCAGAATGGATACCGCATGGAAGCTGCCGAACGTGGCGGCGTGGAGCAACTGGGCCAACAGCAGCCAGAAACCGTTTTCCGCCAGCGTGCCCAGCAGTATCCAGCGCAACACCGCCAGCAGCAGACTGGTGATCAGCACCTGACGCAGACTGACGTGGCGCAGCAACCGCGCCATCAGCAGGAACACCAGAATCTCCGCCACCACCCCGACCGCCCAGAGCCAGCCGATCACGCCGCGGCTATAGCCCAGCGACTCCAGATACAGCGTGATAAAGGTGTAGTAAGGGCCGTGGCTCAACTGCATCAAGCCAACCACGACGAAGAACGCCAGCACCCCGGGCTGGCGCAACTGGCGCAGAAAACCGCCGGACAGAGGATTATCCCGCGCCGCACTGAGCTGGGCATTGGGGATCCACCAGCTGCTGATAAAGATGCAGCTGATGATGCCGATCAGCACCCAGGGAAAGACCTCCAGACTGACCCGCTCAAAAAATTCGCCCAGCCCCACCACGGCGACAATGAAGCCGACACTGCCCCACAAACGCACTTCGCTGTAACGCGCGGTCTGCTCGCCCAGATGCGCCAGCGTCAGCACCTCGAACTGCGGCAGCACCGCATGCCAGAAGAACGCATACAGCGCCATGATCAGCGCCAGCCACGCATAGCTCTTGCCAAACAGGATCAGCACAAAGCTGAGCAGCGTACAGAAAGCGCCGAAACGCACGATCGCCAGCCGCTTGCCACTGCGGTCGCCGAGCCAGCCCCACAGGTTGGGTGACAGACAGCGCATCAGCATGGGAATCGCCAGCAACTCGCCGATGCGCGCGCTGGAGAAGCCCAGATAATCGAGGTACAGCGCCAGAAAGGGCGCGGTGGCGCCCAGCAAGGCGAAATAGAACAGGTAGAAGCCGGACAGCCGCCAGTAAGGCAAGGCTGTCTGCTTCACAGCTGCGGCAATACCGGGGTGATCACCTGCACGGCGGCATTCTGCGCGCGGTGACGCAGCAGGTGATCAAGCAGCACGATGGCCATCATGGCTTCGGCAATCGGCGTGGCACGGATGCCGACACAGGGGTCGTGACGCCCCTTGGTGATGACTTCCACCGGATTGCCGTGGATATCAATCGAACGCCCCGGCGTGGTGATGCTGGAGGTCGGCTTGAGCGCCAGATGGGCAACAATCGGCTGGCCGGAGGAAATCCCGCCGAGGATGCCGCCGGCATTGTTCGACAGGAAACCGTCCGGGGTCATTTCATCACGGTGCTCGGTGCCGCGCTGGGCCACGCAGGCGAAACCGGCGCCAATCTCCACGCCCTTGACCGCATTGATACTCATCAGTGCGTGGGCCAGTTCCGCGTCCAGACGGTCAAAAATCGGCTCGCCCAGACCGGGCATCACGCCTTCGGCGACCACGGTGATCTTTGCCCCGACCGAATCCTGATCGCGGCGCAGCTGGTCCATGTAGGCCTCAAGCTGCGGAACCTTGTCAGGATCAGGGCTGAAGAAGGCGTTGTCTTCCACGCCATCCCAGCTCTTGAACGGAATCTCGATCGGGCCGAGCTGGCTCATGTAGCCGCGCACCGTGATGCCGAAACCGGCCAGCACCTTCTTGGCAATTGCGCCAGCGGCCACGCGCATGGCGGTCTCGCGCGCCGAACTGCGGCCACCGCCACGGTAGTCGCGGATTCCGTACTTGTGGTGGTAGGTGTAGTCGGCGTGCGCCGGGCGGAACAGATCCTTGATCGCCGAATAGTCCTTGGACTTCTGGTCGGTGTTGCGGATCAGCAGGCCGATCGAACAACCGGTGGTCTTGCCCTCGAACACCCCGGCGAGGATTTCCACTTCGTCATCTTCCTGACGCTGGGTGGTGTGGCGGCTGGTGCCGGGCTTGCGCCGGTCCAGATCGCGCTGCAGGTCGGCCAGCGACAAGTCGATGCCGGGCGGGCAGCCATCGACAATAGCGACCAGCGCCGGGCCATGGCTTTCGCCAGCAGTAGTGACTGTGAACAGCTTGCCGTAAGTATTGCCGGACATGCAGAAAAGCTCCGCGGGAAGGCTTGAACGAGGCTGCGCAGTATACCCGCGCAGCGATGATCAGGCACCCTGCCGGGATCATCGGGATGACCAGAGCCCGGCGGGACACTATGCTCAGGGCACTGCCGTCCACGACGGCATCGCACAGGACTTCACGCATGAGCGATACACACCTGCCGCCACCTGCCCCGGAGCCCGATTTAAAGGCCCAATGGGCAAGCCTGCAGCCCAATCAGTTCCAGCTGCTGCGCCTGGCACCCCTGCCGATTGAAAAAGGCAGCGGTGCGCGGCATCTGCGCTTTGCCAGACTCGGCCGCGTCGAGCGCCACCATCCCCAGCAAAGCATGCTGCGCATGAGCATCGAACTGCCCGGACAAGTCCTGCACAAGGAACACAACCGTCTGGAACTGTGGGCCGATCATCGCAGCCGAGAATTGCGACTGGGCATCGACGGCGGACTGCAGATCGAACCGGCCAACCGTGGCCTGGGCCGGCTACTGCTGGCGCAGGGGGTGATCTGGGCCAAACAGCGCTGGGGCAGCTATCAGGTCGTCGGGGGGGCACTTCCCGCCAAAGGCAGCCTGGATGACAACAGCCGGGGCCGGCGCGACCGGGTGATGAAAGCACTGGGGGTAAAGCTGGCCTTCGACGACAACCTGCAGCTCAAAGGGCAGTACTCCGCTGGCAAGGTCAGCGAACTCTCCAGCGACTGGAATCTGGAAAAAACCCAGATCATCGACCTGCTGGACGCCGGTCTGATGCTCCACCAAGCCGACCAGAGCCTGCATGAGCAGGCGCTGAAAATCCGTCAGGCCGAAGACCGCGTAGCGGCCTTCAAGCGCAACGAGAGCAGCCTGCGCTTCAGCGTCAACGCCTTGCTTGGACTGTGCGGGTTTCTGACGCTGTTACTGCTGTTTCTGGTGTTTATCTAGGCGTTCGCGGAACAGGGCCTGATGCTCGCGGCACTGGGCTGCCGCCAGCAGAAACACGCCGTGGCCGCCCTGTTCGAACTCCAGCCAGGTGAAGTCCACTTCCGGATACAACGCGTCGACATGCACCTGACTGTTGCCCACCTCGACAATCAGCACACCCTTTTCCGACAAATGATCCGCCGCCTCTGCCAGCATGCGCCGCACCAGATTCAACCCATCGTCACCACAGGCCAGGCCCAGCGCCGGCTCATGCTGGAACTCGGCCGGCATATCGGCAAAGTCCTCGGCATCCACATAAGGCGGGTTGGACAGGATCAGATCAAAGCGCTGCCTGGGCAGACCATCGAAACCGTCGCCCTGCACCGTATAAACACGCTCTTCCAGCCCATGCCGCTCGATGTTCAGGTTGGCCACTTCCAGCGCATCGAAAGACAGATCCCCCAGCACCACTTCAGCCTCCGGGAATGCGTAGGCGGCCGCGATACCGATGCAACCGGAGCCACAGCACAGATCGAGAATGCGTGCCGGATCGTCCGGCAACCAGGGTTCAAAGCGCTGACCGATCAGTTCGGCGATCGGCGAACGCGGCACCAGCACCCGCTCGTCGACCACAAAGGGCAGGCCGCAGAACCAGGCTTCACCCAGCAGATAGGCGGTCGGCACGCGCTCGATAATGCGCCGCGTCAGCAACTGTTGCAGATGGGCGCGTTCGTCATCCTCCAGCGTACAGTCCAGATAACTGTCGGCCATCTCGAACGGCAGGTGTACTGCCCCCAGCACCAGTTGCCGCGCTTCGTCCCAGGCATTGTCGGTGCCGTGGCCAAAAAACAGATTTTCCGCATGAAAGCGGCTGACCGCCCAACGGATATGGTCACGCAAGGTACGCAGTCTGGACTCGCTCACAGCACTCTCCTGAACAATTCAGCGCGCAGTCTAACAGGCCGACGATCCGTGGAAGCACGTCACACAGCGCAACAAAAGCCACTTGCGCAGGGAACCTCAAGCGCCAATAAACGTCACAGGGGGTTCACCACAGGATAAAACCGATGAAATTGTCAGCCGGATTCAATGCCAGCCGCTTGCGCAGCCAAGGCCCGGGCAAGTGGCGCTGGCGCATCTGCGCCGCGCTTTCCGCCATGCTCTGCTGCGCCGGCATCCTGCTGCTGATGGCCGGCCTGGCCATGGCCCTTGAAGCATTGCCAGCGCTGCTGGAAGGTCACGGTGCACTGGCGGTCAGCCTGGCGGGCTTGCTGCTGTTGGCAACGGGTATCAGTTGCTGGCGCATCTGTCGCCGCCGACGCCGGCGTAATGGACTGGGCATGGCACCGGGCCTGCTCAAATCGCGCTGAGCAGGTAAACTGCAACACCTCTCCGTTCTACGGCCACATCCGCCATGTCCAGTACACCAGACGATCCGGATCAAAACCTGTTTGCCGCGCAGATGCGCGGCGTCAAACGCATCCAGCATGACCGCGCCGACACCGGCAAAGCCAAGCCCGACCGTCAGCAGATCAACAGCAAACGCCTGAATGCCACGGTGCGTAGCAATGATTTGAAAGTCGATGGCCTGTCCGATCAGTTCGTCATCGACGTGGGCGCAGAAGACGAACTGTACTGGTCACGCGATGGCGTGCAGGAAAGCCAGATGCGCAAGCTCAAGGCTGGACAGGTGCCGTTCGAGGGCAGTCTGGACCTGCATGGGATGTCGGTGGAAAACGCCCGCGAAACCCTCTGGGCGTTCCTCGCCGAAGCTACCCGTTTTGAAATCCGCTGCGTGCGCATCACCCATGGCAAGGCCGCGCGCATGGATGGCCGCAAGCCCATGATCAAGAGCCACGTCAACACCTGGCTGCGCCAGCACCCGCAGGCGCTCGGGTTTACCTCCTGCCTGCCCAGGCACGGCGGCGCCGGCGCAATCTACCTGCTGCTCAAGCGCACCATGCTGGAGGGGCGTGACGAGTAGCTCCGCTGCTATCCGGCAGTCGCGCTAGCAGTAGCCCGGATGCAATCCGGGGCCATGTCCCTGAATACGGCCTGCTCCCGGATTGCATCCGGGCTACGCCTTGGCATCCCGCACCAGCACGAAGGGAAATGGCAACCGGCGCAGCAACGGCAGATTGATAAAGGTCAGGCACAGCCAGAGGTTTTCATCCACCTGCCGCAGCTCATCGCGCACCCAGCGCCAGGGCATCCGCGCCTTGGCGCCGTAGGCCACGGCAGCACAGGGCTGGGCGTCATACCAGGAGGGCTGTTCCGTGCACTGCATGGGCAACACCTCACGCATTCCGGCGTCAGTGCGCAACAGATTGACCGCCGCATGCGGGGCATCAAAACGCTTGCCCAGCCACCCGGGCATCCCGCCCAGCGCAATCCCCGGCGCGGCACTGATGCGCAGCCACCAGGGCCCGACGAAGTGCGCACACCACAGACCACTACGCTGCTCTGCTGCAACCGGCGGCAGGCTGGAATAAAGGGTGAGCAATTGGCGGATGGACAGATTGGCAAGCCGGGCGGGCATCCAGCGACTCCTGATGATTTCGATAGCGCAGGCTAGCGCACCCTGCCCCGGATGACAGCCCAGTATTCGGCCAATTGCCGTACCGAAGCGGTCATCCACCCGGGCTCCGACTTGCCAGCCAGGCGCTCTACCCCTACCCTGCGCATCTTCAACCGCGAGCGAGCACAGCATGTCTCTGGAACAGAATTACAGCGCCATTCTCAGCCAACTGGGCGAAGACGTTGGTCGCGAAGGCCTGCTTGATACGCCCAAACGCGCCGCCAAAGCCATGCAGTACCTCTGCCGCGGCTACCAGCAGACGCTGGAAGAAGTCACCAACAATGCGCTGTTCAGCTCGGACAACAGCGAAATGGTGCTGGTCAAGGACATCGAGCTCTATTCGCTGTGCGAACACCACCTGCTGCCCTTCATCGGCAAGGCCCATGTGGCCTATATCCCGAGCGGCAAGGTGCTCGGCCTGTCGAAAGTGGCGCGCATCGTCGACATGTATGCCCGCCGCCTGCAGATTCAGGAAAACCTCAGCCGACAGATCGCCGAAGCGGTTCAGCAGGTGACCGGCGCACTGGGTGTGGCGGTGGTCATCGAAGCCCGGCACATGTGCATGATGATGCGCGGCGTGGAAAAGCAGAACTCCTCGATGGTGACCTCGGTGATGCTCGGCGAGTTCCGCCACAACGCCGCCACCCGCAGCGAATTTCTCAGCCTGATCAGCTAATCCAGCCGGCTGAGCTGCTCAACCCAGATCAGCTCACACGCCCCTGCGCCGGTGTCTTCCCGGCTCAGGGAGCTGACCCAGCGAAAGCCATCATCGCCCTCCACCCGCACCAACTGCCCGCTTAGCGCGATGCGCTCACCCTCGCGCACGTCCGCCAGGGTTTCAGCCACGGCCGGATTGGCTGGAATCATGTGCATGTTGGCGCTGTTGATTTCGATTTCCCGACGCGGGATAGGGAACTGCTCAACCTGCCAGTGGTACCAGCGGTTGCTCTGGGTAATCCGGATAGCCGCCACCACCTGCGGATCGGCCATCGCGTTCCAGCCCAGTGCCAGATCGGTCGGCGACAGCCTGGCCCCGGCGTCAAAGTGATAATCCTCTCGCGCCAGCACCCGCGCCGTCAGGCTGAAGGGTTGCAGGGGAATGATGCGGTAACCGGCGAGTTGCTGAGCACCATCAACCGGCGACTGCACCAGTGGCAATGACGGCGCAGGCCTGAACATGGCCCAACCAAGCCAGAGCAGAGTCAGAGCAGCAATGCTGAAAATCAGACGACGGGCGAACACGGAGGTTTTATCTCACAGGCAGCAACAGAAAGTCGGCCGCCTGTTACCGGCGACCTGAAGCCCGAGCATACAGGCGTTCAGGTCACTGGGCAGAGCACAACGTGTCAGGATGCTTTGGCTTTGTCACGCATGCGCGCGGCCATGGTCGCCATTTCGGTATAGAGCACCTGCGGATTCTGCTGCTTGATCTTCCAGGCCATGCGACCCTGCTCATGGGGCAGGATCAGGAACTCGCCGGCCGCTACCTGCTGATAGATATAGTCAGCAATGAACTCGGCGGTAATCGGTGAAGACTCCAGCAACTTGCCGACCTGCGCCTTCATCTGCTGGTTCGGGCCATGGAAGGAGTCCATCAGGTTGGTCTGGAAGAACGACGGGCAGACCACATGCA
>JACCDZ010891805.1_pt1 | contig 18456 bp, 13 predicted proteins | sample 7449551 | NCBI WGS metagenome assembly JACCDZ01 (sample SAMN15323452, study PRJNA562643) | freshwater metagenome | isolation source: river surface water | place: USA:Blue River Watershed | collected 2017-08-18
AGTTCCACTGTGTGGATCCGCCGACACCAAACTTAAATTTGCGTGTGTCAGTTTCTAGTCCCAGTTCACCAGCGGAAAGAACAGGGTTGACTGAAGCCCACTGAGCAGCCGTACCGGCTCGGTGCTGAATGATTGTTATTGCGGGCATGGGACCTCTCTAAATCCTAGGTTCATCATACAACATTATGCGCTATTTACCCATAAACCTGTTGAGGCTTGATAGCGCAAATATTGACCATCAGTTGGGCTAGTGATCTTGACGTTGTGAAGCTCTTCAAGCTCAAAACCGTTCTGCACTTTTACAAAGATCTTGCCTAGGCTGTTATGGCTACGAACACAAAAACCAACCAACACCATGTGGTTAGGTGCTGATGGCTTAGTTGATGTCATACCGCCGGGCGTAGTAGGGCTTAGCCAAATAGCAGCACCTTCAGTCAGTGCTGACGTGTTGAGATTGCTCATCATGCCGAACTCAAGAACAAGCCCCTCTTGATTTTTAGCGATCTCTTCATAAGTCACACCGAAAGTTTTAGATGACGTAGCTTCACCGTTAGATTGACCAAGCTGGATTAGCGGATGAATTCCGTTTGAACCAGCCGGATAAACCACAGTTCCTCTAGGAATTACAGCAGCCGTATCGTTTCTGAAGGTTGAGCCAACCATGCTTGCCATAAGCTCTGCTGGTACACCGGTTAAATCGGAAAAACTAACCCGCTTAGAATCACGTCCATTATGGGTGTGATTACCCGGAGCAGCTTGAGAGGAGTTCTGGCCTAGGGTGTGGTGAAGCGCACCAGCGCCAGCGTCTTTATCTGCGTTCAAGTGCATCAAGTTCACTTCTTCAGCAGAATACATACGTGGGATGTTAGGCATGTTAGAATTCTACTGCACTAATAGAGGAGACGACTATGAGCAAAGCCAAGCAAATTGGCACACGCGCCGAGACAGCGGTAAGAAACTACCTGCTATCGGCTGGCTATGACCCCTTGGCAGCTCACCGAAACGTACTCAAGGGATCAGACGACGAAGGCGATGTCTGGCTACGAGAGTCATTTGGCCTTTTGGTATTTGAAGTCAAAGGTGGCAAATCTGCCAAGGAAGCATCCTATGGTCAGATCGAGAAATGGTTCGCCGAGTCACAGTTAGAGAGAGACAATGCTTCTGCTAAGTTTGGTTTTCTTGTCACTCAGCGTGCTGGTGTGGGCTACCCTCGATCAGGTGAATGGTGGGCGTATGCAAAACTGGGTGACCTTTTCTATCTGCGTACTAAGCTCGAACATAATTCTGATGTCCTTGTTCGGATCACTCTTGCTGAGCTCGTGGGGCTAATCCGTGGCTAAAGAACTAGACCTTACTGACATCTTCCTCCAGCTCGGAGAAGGTGTTCAGGCGTCTGTTCACACCCCAAACCTGTACGACTACGTGCCTTCAGACAAGCAAAAAATGTTTCATGCTGATCCGCACAAAGACCGGTTGTATATTGGAGGCAACCGTTCAGGTAAGTCGCTCGGGTCAACGATCGAAAGTATCTGGTGGCTCACGCATACGCATCCGTATCGCAAGACCCCAGAAGGCCCTATTCGAGGCCGTGTCGTAGCCGTCGACTTCCTGAACGGTGTTGACAAGATCATCCTCCCGCTTTACAAGCAATGGATGCCTAAGAAGTTTTTGATTAACGGCAGCTGGGAAGACTCCTATTCCAAAGAGCGCCACGTGCTAACCCTGAACAACGGCTCGTTCGTCGAGTTCATGTCTCAAGATCAGGATCTAGATAAGTTTGCGGGTTCGTCTCGTCACTTTGTCCACTACGACGAAGAGTGCCCAAAGAGCGTTTTCAACGAATGTAATATGCGTCTCGTTGACACAAACGGAGACTGGTGGATGAGCCAGACCCCGGTTGCAGGTATGGAATGGATCCTTGAAGATATTTACCTCCCAGCTAAAGAAGGCACTAAAGACATCGGCGTTGTCGAGGCTACGATGGACGACAACCCTACCCTTAGCCGAGAAGCTATTGCCCGAGCGATGGCTAACCTTACTCCAGAAGAGCAAGAGATCCGTCGAAACGGACAATACGTCCATCTTGGCGGTGCAGTCTTTCCAGAATTCTCACCTGTTTCACACTGTATTCCTAAAGGGCAATTCAAACCCACTACAAAGCATCGAATTATTCGAACAATGGATAGCGGATACACCAACCCCACCGCTTGGCTGTGGATGGCAGTTGACCAAGACGGAACTATTGTCGTCTTCCGCGAGCACTACCAGTCGAAATGGAACGTCGCTCAGCACGCTGAAGTAGTCAATAAGATCACCCGGGAGATTACCCACGACTTCGGATCTGAGCTTTACTTGACCACCGGTGACCCAGCGATCAAGCAGACCAAGGAGCACACCGGCACCTCGATCTTGCAGGAGTACGCCAAGCACGGCATCTACATCGCGGTGGACAACATCCCAACCGATCGCCGTATTGGGCTCGAAAAGATCCAGCAATACCTAAAGACGAACCCTAAGACTGGCAAGCCCTACTTGATGATCACGGACGATTGCCCTAACCTAATAGCCGAGCTGCCAAAGCTAAAATGGAAGAAGTATGCCAGCCCTAAAATCGCTGAGCAGAAAAATAAGCAAGAAGATATACGAGACAAAGATAACCACTGCTATGATGCACTTAAGTACGCCATGACCTTTATGGACGACTTGACCCCAGATGGGGAACCTTATCAACCAAATCGAGACGGATTTCACAACACCTTCAACGACCGGTACCAGTCAACATCATCGGCAAAAGATTACGATGACCAAGACGAGTGGGGTAGTAGTTGGAGAAGTTCTAGCTCGATTGCTCAGTTAGAAGGATACTAATGAGACACTTTCACTACTACGAAAACGGTGGCCCGGCCCCTAGCTCGTGCATGTCCTGTGGACGTAATAACCAACTCTTTGACCTAGGTCGAGAGATCCCAGTTGCCGGTGGCATGGCTCAGCTTTGCCTAACTTGCGCTAAGGAAATTGCCCTATTCATCGGCTATGCCGAGAAGGCTCCGCTAGATGCGGAGATCGCCCAACTTAAGACCGACATAGTTTCACGTGAAACAGAGATTGCGGTCATTCCGAACCACACCGAGGAGCTAATCAATGGAATTCGTCGTAGCCTTACTGATTTTATCTTTGCTATTTCTTACAGCGATCACACTGATAAGTCTGTACCTGTTCAAGATGATTCAGAGCCAGACAGCGGAGAACACGAAGCTAGCGAAGTTGCAGCAGGAAAGCGTAAAGCACCTGTCAAACCTGCTGGCAAGTAAAGACCCAATGGCATTTCAGCAGGTTGCAGCAATGACAGCACCTGCCTATGAAGGCTATACTGGACCTATACTCTCTGGTGACGAATTGGAGTTGGCAGAGTACGAGAAGAAACTAGAAGGTTCCATGTGGAGCGCTTCGCTAGGTGATTCGGAATAGGTTTATGGCTGGCGAACAGTATTTTGACGGTAAGAGCAACTCTTACCTATCAGGCACCCCTATGGAAGGGGAGATGGCTGATGAAACCCTCATCAATAAGTTCAAGAAAAAGGACGAAGCTAAGAAGCTAGTTGCATGGGTTAAGTCAGAGTACGAAAAAGCCAAGACTAACCGCCAACTAGAGGAGCAGGACTGGTATTTACAGCTTGCTTTCTATAACGGCTACCAGTACCACGACTGGAAAACTGTGGGTCAGGCCCAAGTTCTACAAGAAGAGCGCAACCCACAGGGTAAGCCTCGTGTAATCATCAACAAGATCGAGCCGATCATCCGTACCGAAGTTGCAAAGACCACTTCTGGAAACCCATCGGCTCAAGTTATGCCAGCATCTAACGATGAAGACGACTTGATGGCTGCATCTGCTGCTGAACAAGTTTGGCAGTCGCTATACGACAAGCACTCATTCCAAACTCGCAAGCTTCAGCCGTCAGAGTTCTGGCGTGCAACCTGCGGAAACTCATTTATCAAGAGCCTATGGGATCCGTCAATCAAGCAGATTACCCCTACCCCTGTTGTCGATGAGTACACAGGTCAGAAGCGTGTAATCCAGCAGGAGACTGCTCGTGGCGACGTAAACTTTGAAGTTGTTTCTCCGTTCCACTTGTTCGTGCCGGACTTGGCAGAAGAGGACATCGAGAACCAGCCTTACATTTTCAACGTCTACACAAAGAGCGAGCAGTGGGTCCGAAGCAACTTCGGCTCAGTGCTGCCTAAAGACTTCAAGCCGACAAAGATCTCAAGCACTGAGATTATGAACGCTGCGTTGATGGACGCCAAAGGCTCAGCCGAAGCATTCCCAGATGCAGTTCTAGTTATTGAGATGTGGGCTAAGCCAAACGGTTGCCCTTACCTACCAAAGGGTGGTCTAATCACCATCGTTGACACTGAGATCGTTCAGATGGCAGAGAATGGTATTCCTTACGCACACAAAGAATACCCATTCGCTCACTTCTACGGCATTTCAACTGGTCGTTTCTACCGTCGCTCAGTAATCAAAAACTTGATCCCACTACAGCGCGAACTAAACCGCACTCGCTCACAGATCATCGAAGCTAAGAACCTAATGTCTAAGCCTCAGATGATGTACGTCGAGGGCGCTGTAAACCCAAACAAGATCACCGCTCGTCCGGGTATCTGGATCCCAGTTCGCCCGGGCTTTGCGATGCCTCAGCCGGTTCCGATGCAGCCACTTCCAAACTATGTTCTACAGGAAGTTGACCGCATCCAGTCTGACCTTGAAGACATTTCAGGCCAGCACCAAGTTTCACGTGGCGAGTCAGGTGGCGTGACAGCTGCTACCGCTATCAGCTACTTGCAGGAACGCGACGACGCTTACCTAAGCACCGTATTCAACTCAATCGAAGCCGGTATCGAAAAGATCGCTCGCCAGTCATTGAGCCTATTTGTTCAGTACGTCGATCAGCCACGTCTAATCAAGACTGTTGGCCTTGACGGATCGTTCGACGCAACCGTGCTATCTGGTGCCGACATCGCATCTGGTACAGACATCCGTGTTGAATCAGGTTCAGCTCTACCTACTTCTAAGTCTGCACGTCAGGCTCTGATTACAGAGTGGATGAAGCTTGGCTTTATCTCACCACAGGACGGTCTACGCATCCTAGACATGGGAATGCTAAAGCAGTTCTACAACACTTTGAAGATCGACGAGAACCAAGCTCAGCGCGAAAACTTGATGATGAAGAAGCTAACCGCAGATCAGATCACCAGCTACCAAGAAGAATGGGAAGCCGGTGCTGCTCGCGGAGATGCAGACAAGATCGTTCCGGGGAACGTGGACGCAAATGGTCAGCCTATTCCTTTGGCTGTTCCTGCTGTTATCCCAGTACACGGCTACGACAACCACGCAGTACACATCGAAATTCACAACCGTTTCCGCAAGTCACAGGCGTTTGAAATGATGCCTGACGAGATCAAGGCAGAGTTCCAGAAGCACATCTCGATGCACGAATCAGCTTTGCAACAGAAGATGATGGAGCAGGCTATGCAGGCACAGGTTGCAGAACAGACTCAGGCAGCATTGCCTGTGGCAGAGGGTATGCCAGAACAAACTGGCATGACCGCTGAACAACTACAGTAAGGAAAAAGAATGTCTGAAGAGACGCAGCAAATTGCTGACCAGACTACTGAGACACCAGTAGTAGAAACACAGGCCGAAGAGCCTAAAGTTCACCCAGCCTACGAAAGGCTGCTATCTGAGCTTCCTGAAGCTTGGCACCAGAAGGTGACCCCTCACCTACAGGAGCAGGACAAGTATTTCCAGCAGCAGCTTGAGAAGTACACTCCATTTAAGAAGTACGTCGAAGAAGGCATCCCAGTTGAGTTGATCGAAGGTGGACTAAGCCTAGCCCGATCGCTTGAAGAGGACCCAGTAGACACTTACGTGCGCCTACAGAGCTACCTAAAGCAGCAGGGTATGTTGCCAGAAGAAGCACAGCAGGCTGCCAAGGAAGCTATGGAAGATGCGTCAGGTGAAGACTTTGACGATCTATTCGAAGACGAAGAGATCCCAAAGGCTCTGAAAAAGGAGATTGACGCTCTACGTGCCAAGACTGAAGAAGTTGAAAACTGGCGCAACGAGCAGCAGCTGGCTAAGGACACCGAGGAATACACCATGCAGCTAGATGCTGACATGGCTAAGCTTCGTGAAGTTCACACCATCAACCCAGCTCACGAAAAGGCTATCTACAACCTAATGGATGCAGCTTTGGCATCTGGACGTGAGATCACAGTTGCTCAAGCTGCAAAAGAGCTAAGCGACATGATCGGTGGCTTGCCGGGCGCTCAGCAGCAAGGCGGAGAACCAGCACCTATGGTTATCGGATCAGCTGGTGGTGCAGGAGTTATCGCTCCGGATCTTTCAATCCCTAAAGACTCACAGGGCAAGAAAGAGATGCTCGTCAAGATGATGGAAGACTTCCGCCGAGCAAACCAGTAGTTTTATTACAAACAGACAGAAGTGTCTATTTGTGATAACTTAAAAATGTCTAAGTACAGCCACCTAAGAGTGGTCAGGGCAACGGCAATCAATCGTTAATTCTGTTTACTCTTAGGAGAGTGAAATCATGGCAGGTCAAGGAATTTTGACTTTCGCCTCAGAGGCTCTGAAGCTCGTCTACGGCGACATTCACGAGCAGCTGAAGGACAAAAACCCAGCACTGGAGTTCTTCCAGTCAACAGCTCAGAACATCACCAGCAATGGTAAGGAAGTTCGTTTCGATACTCACATCGGACGCAACCAAGGTATCGGTGCTCGCGGCGTTCGCGAAACACTACCTGTTGCAGGCGCTCAGAAATACAAGCAGGCTTCTCTTTACCTAAAGAACCTATACGGTTCAATCGAGGTAGACGGTCAGCTTTTCGAGCAGGCAACTGGTGACCCAAACGCGTTCGTGAACGTAGTAGATGCCGAAATGACAGGTCTAAAGCGTGACGTTGCGCGTGACCGAAACCGTCAGATCTACGGTGACGGAACTGGAAAGCTTGGTACCGTAAAGACTACCGCTACCAGCACCACCATCGTATTTGACAACGCACAGTGGATCGAGCCTGAAATGGCTGTTGCTCTACTTGACGGATCTGACCTAACTGATGGCACCCCAACAGTTAAGGCAACCGTTAGCGTTGTTTCTGTAAACGAAGACACAGGCGCTGTGACCTTCTCAGCTTCAGTTGCAGCAGTTGCAGGTGACATCATCGTTCGCGGTGTGTCAGGTGTTAACTCATTCAACAAGGAGCTAACTGGTCTAGGTGCAATCGTTGGTTCAGGCAACTCACTACACGGTATTGATGGTGCAACCGTTCCAGTATGGAACTCAACCATCAAGACTCTAGGCTCAGTAGGTACCCCGGGTACTCTAACCGAGCTTGACTTGATCAGCCTTGTTCAGAAGGTTGACAAGCAAGGTGGAGAAGTTGACGTATTCCTAGCATCTCCGGGCGTTTACAACGCTTACTGGAACTTGCTACAGGGTCTACGCCAGTTTGTGAACGGTGCCGGTCTAACTGGTGGTCAGCGTTCATTCAGCTTCGAAGCTCTAGGTAAGCCAATCAAGTTTGTTTCAGACTACGCAGCTCCAAAGGGCACTCTATACGCGTTGTCTTCAAAGGAACTTGTTATTAACCGCAAGAAGGACTGGTCATTCATGGACCGCGACGGTGCTATGTGGCAGCGTGTAGGCGACACTGACGCCTACCGTGCGACTCTGTACCAGTACTCAGAATTGGGTACCTACCGTCGTAACGCACACGCTAAGCTATCAAACATTGCCGAACTAGGCGCGTAATAGCTAGCTGAAAAAACTCCCCCTGTGTCTGTCCGTCTCGCGGACACAGGGGGTTTTTCATTAGGATAGGTGTATGGACGTAATTGACTTTTCCCGCATAGACGGTTTATACAGCCCTTACCAGCGCCGAGTATCAGAAGTGATCAGGGATGTTTTCCCTACTGTTCGCTTGATCCGCTTAGAGATGGGCCACCCTAGCTTCAACCCAGAGAAACCTTTCGCTCTCATAGACGAACCATTCGGAGTTCCGTCTTATGTAATCCGAACTCTGCACGAATCTGAGATCGACCACCGCTTGCTAGCAGAACTGCTACGCAACAACATGAACGACCCAAATTCTGAGGTAAGTAAGATACGATTGTTAGAGATGGCAGAGGCAGCGATGGATGCCAAGCGTGAACAAGAGTGGCGAGAAGAGCGTAAAGACGTACTCAAGAGCGCGATGAAATCGCACAAAAACACTTGGTCTCACAACGGTAAGACAATTAGGAAGTAATCATGGCAGCCGAAGAATTTACTCACACAGGGAACGACGTATCGCTCCGTGTTCGCTCACAGTTTGGTGACACTTCAGGTGCCCAGCTTGGTGACCCGGCGTTGCTATCGTGGATCAATGACGGTCAGAGAGAGATCGTCAACTCAAACCCGATCCTGCGTGACGTAAAGTACTCGGACCTTGTAGCTAACCAGTCAGACTACACCTTCCCTAATGACAAGGTGTTGGTCATCGAGGCTATTTATGTCAACGGCTACCCACTAAAGAACCTAACCCCGCAAGCAGCTCGTGACTTCATTCTTTCAGCAGATCCAGAAAAGATGCTCAAGGCTGAGCGTCCGGAGATCTGGTACGAGCGTGCCGGTGTTATCTCGCTTTACCCGGTGCCAAACAAAACCTTCACTAATGGCTTGAAGCTTGAGTTCATCAAGAACCCTACTTCTTTGGTCACTTTGTCAGATGCCTTGACTATTCCAGATCGCTACTTCAACGAGCTTGTAAACTACGTAATCTCACAGGCGCTTGAAATGGACGAAAACTACGATGCTGCCAATTACAAGTTCCGCCAGTTCCGTGACGGACTAGACCGCCTATTCACCAAGGACACTCAGTCGCAAGACTCGCTTTACGGTGGAGTTCTAGCTGATCCGAGCGATATTTACTAATGTCACAGATCATCCGCGAAAGAAGTGCTGCACTCCAGCAATTTACTGGTGGTCTAAATAACTACTGGGACCAGTCGTCTATTGCTAACAACGAGCTAGCCGACATTATCAACTTTGAGTTCACAACTAGCGGTTCGATGATGTCTCGCCCAGCTATTTATCCAGAGAAAAAAACAGGCAACGTCGTTTACACTCCGGTTGCAGGTCAGGCCGTAGATATCATCGGTACCTACATCAAGGCAGACGGCACACGCTACCTAGTTGCAACTACAAACACCAAGACTTGGATCTATCAGGTTGAAACTCAGTTATGGACTGAAATCGCTAGCTTTGCAGCGACCGACACAACTCAGTACCTAAACAAGATTGTTCTTTCCTCGTCCACTGCGGGTCAGGGCGGTTATTGGGAGAATGGTACATTTACCAACACTCCAACAATGCCTGCCCTAGGTGGTATCGAGCTTTTTCAAACCCGCTTTTTTGGCTTTGGCGTGCAGGGCACTGCTACAGCAAACATCGTCTACTGGACCAACATCTCAACCGCTGGTCCATCTGGCGAATCTACTTCAGTCTGGAACTGGCTAGATGCGAACCTAAACTACATGTACGTCGAGATCGGTGGCGGTGATGGTCAATGGATCACTGCTATGGCTCAGGGCTATAACGACATCGTAATCTTCCGCAACCGCTCAACCTACCGCTACAGCTACGGTGACGTACCTGAAGAAGGTCAGATGCAGGTTATGCAGCAGGATATCGGAGCCGAGTCTCGTCGATCTGTAGTCAAGTTTGAAAACGCCCACTTTGTTCTTTCCGGTGGCATTCTTTACAAGTACCAGAACTGGCTGTACTATCCACTTAACGCACAACGAGTAAAGTTTCAGGAACACAGCAACTTCACTCGGCGTTTTCAGCACGCAGTTAGCATCGTGGGACGTCGATGCCTCGTTTGGCACAACGGATCCGTGTATGCGTACAACCTAGATACGGACACATGGAGCGAATGGGAAAGCACAAGCAGAGCCGCATATTTCTGGACCGTGCCACGGCGATCAGAAGAGTCAGAAGAATCTCTCTATTTTGGTATCACTGGCGACAGTCTCCAACAGCAGCAGGGCCTTACAGACTTTTGCTTGTATCGTATAGAAGACTCCGCAATAAGCGCCGTTGGTTCTGAAGAATTCGTCTGCTACCTAAAGACTAAGATCTACGACTTCGATACCCCTGTGGAATGGAAGCGTCTTTACTTCTGGGCAGCCGACCTTGCCACAGCACGCTTGGTTCGTGCAGGTGTAGTACCGGTTGCGCTTACTGAGCGTCCGGTTGCAGTTAACTGGGACGAGCTATCTCAAGAAGGTCAATATGACAACCAGTTCTACAACTGGGACGAGCTCAGCAAGACTGATAGCGGTGACCTTGTGTTTAGTACTTGGGATCGCCCAAAGCAGCCGGGCACCGTCGAGTCTGTTATCCGTGACATTCCAGCAACCGGAGCCCCAGTACGTCTAGAGGCCAAGCTCGATAACGCTCTAAGGTTCCGTCGAATCTACTTTGAGCTATACTTGAGTTGTGACGGTACGGCGTCCACTTCACCTGTTCAGGTCTTCAGCATTATGCCGATGATCGGCGCAAAGGCAAAGATCGCTAAGGGAGCAAACTAATGGCAGAACGCAATGCCAAGCTCGGCAACTACGAGTTCAACCCTTACGCTGCTGGTGCCAAGATCTACAGCAATATGACAATGAGCCCTACTTCTGGCCCTGTGGACAAAGCTGGATACGCAGAACGCGATCGCAGAAAAAAGGCCAGACGCAACGCAGTTCTTGGTAAAATACAAGCAATGAATACTGGCGCTTTTGCCAGTCCTGACGTTCTAAGGTTTATGAAGTAATGGCTATCGCGTCAAACTATGGTATCGGTGCAGGTAAGACTGCCACCGGTAAAACAAACGTAATCGGGAAGGCTGCCCCGACTAAGCCAGTTGCAACTAAGACAGCTACACCTAAAGTAGTTGCCAAATCTCCAGTTAAGTCTCCGGCAAAATCTACAACCAGCACTGCTCAAGATGCAATCAATAAGCAAAAAGCTATTGAGTCGCTACGCAATGCCGACAACATTACTATGGACATGCTCAACAGAGTGCCAGATCAGGCTATGGCTCCAGTTGACGCTGCTGCTCAATGGACCTTAGAATCAGATCCGCTTTACCAGATGGCGCTCGCTGGTGGACAGTCAGAGTTCAACTACTCACGCAACGCTGCTTTGGCAGACAAGCAGACTCAAGAATCAATGGCTGCATCTGAGCGCAAGAATCTTGACACAGGCGCATCCGAATCACGTCGCCGTCTAGCTGGAAATTATGCAGCTCGCGGAATGGCTGGTGGTGCAGCAGGTGCGCTATCGCAGGCTGAGGCTCGTGCAAACGCTGAGCAGATCGCTGCAAGAACTTCAATCCAGAACAAGCTAGACGCTCTAAACCAGCAGTTTCTATCAAACTACGGTGCGGTTGGATCAGACTGGACTGGCACACTAGCCGGACAGCAATACAAGTCACAGGCCGCTCAACAGGCTCTTTCAGCACAGTTGGCTAGATACGGAAGCATCTAATGGACATTACAGACATCATCCCGCGTATCCCAACTGGCATGGGTAGTGCAAAGACTATTACCCCTAAGTCAATTGCTGCTGTGACTAAAGCGCCTAGTGTTGCTGCTAAGCCAGCTGCATCTGCAAAAAAGACCGGCGCTACACCTACTCCTATGGCAAAGCCAGCGCCTACTACATCTGCACGTAGCGCTGCATCTTCAGGCACCGGTACTCAGAAGTTCCTAGCCGACATGCTTTACGCAGATCCAAGCAAGCAATTTGCTCCTGCGCTTGACTACTTGACCCAGCAAGAAACCGCTGCTAAAGATCGCTACGGAAAAAACAAGGCTAGCCTTGAGAGCATCCTAGGTACACTCAGCGATCTATCAGCTAAAGACTCAGCTCGAATCAATGAGCAATTCACTCAGTCGATCACTCAGCAACAGCAAGCTCTTGCAGCTCGTACAGCTGAGGCTCGTGCAGGCTCAGCAGCTGGTGTTGCTCAGGCAGCTGCAACTGGCGCAGAACGTGGCGCTGGTCCGGGCATGGCTGTAAACCCAATTCAGGTTGCAACCGAAGAAGGCATCGGTCAATCAAACGCTTACCAGCAAACATGGGAAGGCCTAATGAAGGCTAACCAGATGCAGGCTGTTCAGGACACCGCTACACGTCAAACAGGCTTTGGTTTCCAGCAGGCTCAGGCCGTTGCTGATCTACAGAAGAGCCTTGAAGATCGACTACTTGCTCTTAGTGGCAACAAGGCTCAGGTTCAGTCTGACATCGCTCAGGCTAAGTACTCTGCACAACAGCAGGTTCGTGAGGCTAAGTACGGTGAGGCTATGGCTGCTGCCGAGCGTTCTCGTCAGGCTGCTGCTGCTGCTGCTGCTGCAAAGGACACTTTTGCCCCGGGCATTCAGGGTATCCAGCAGAAGGCTCAAAAGTCTGGCGTTGACTTTAACGGCCTACAGGCTGGACTAAGCGAAGCTTACGATGCTGCATTTGCTAAGTTGAACCCAGATGGCGGTGCGACACGCGCGGTGCAGAAGCCTAGCAAGGCTGAGGTCATGGCTGCTTGGACCCAATTCAATGCTGGAAACTCCGGCGCAATCTCGTTGGCTAACGACCTAGCTGGCTTGCTATACACTACGAGATAACTATAAACTTGCAGTAATCACTGCATAGGACGGTTTCTTTTGGCTGATAACACCGACTCAACTGGCACTTTTAAAAAGTCAAGCACTTTTAAAAAAGTCGGTGGTACTTTTGCAAAGCCGGGCTCCCCATCTGTAAAACCCAATGACGCACTAGGGAACATTCTTTCCTTTGGTCAAACTGCAATCGACACGATCTCAACTCCGCTTTACTTTGTAAGCGGTTTGGTAAATGCCAGCATCGACAACGCTCAGGGTGAGCGCGATAAATCAGGCAAGACATACGACGTTCTAAAGCGTGCAACTGACAATGCGTTTGCATGGCAGTCTGGCAAAAAGGTCACTACCGGTAAAGACATTCTTACTAACCTTGGCTACTTAAAGCCGGGCTCTGGTGGCGCTGATGATCCAAACAGCGTAGCTGGCTTTACTTCAGGCTTGATGACTGACATCTTGCTTGACCCACTTACCTACACTCCAGCCGTTCTAATCACTGCTCCGCTAAAGGTTGCAGCCACAACTGGTCGTGCTGCTATTCGTGCAGCAAACATCGCCCGCAAGGGTGATGTAGCAGCTGAGCTTGTAGCTGGTGCCAAGAATGTTCCAGTTTCAGCTCTCAAAGACGTCACCACAATTCCAACGACTCGCAAGCCAATTGTTAGCGAGCGCCTAAAGAAGGCTCAGGCTTTTGAGACAGAGGCTCCAAGCCTAAAGACTTCACTAGCCAAAGCTGGTGACACCAAGATCCGTAGCGTGCTTGAGTCTGTAATGGCTAAGTCTGACGTGGCTGCCAACTACAAGTACCAGACCGTCAAGGTAAACAAGGCTGACCGTGATTTGATGGGTGCTGCGAACCAGATCGCACTCTCAGGTATTATCGCTGGTCGCCGTGCGATGGCTGACACAATTCTTTCGATCAGCGCACGCGAATGGCTTACCAAACACTCTAAGGATGCCCTACGTGAGGCTAAGAGGGCCGGTACCAAGCTTCCTGCCACTGCGCTTCCTGTAGCCAGCTACGAGGCTATCAGGGCTGCTGAGCAGGCTATTCCTGAGATGACTACAGCTGAAGCTGTACAGATCACTAGCACCACAGGCGAAAAGGCTGAATTCGCTCCGTACACCGCTTACGAGTACGACAACGGAGTTTATGTCGGTGACGGCAAAAACATCTACAAGTTCAACGATGTAAACGACGCTGAGCGTTGGATTACCGAGACAGTATCACCTACCCCAGCACCTGCAATTCGTGAGGTGACCGTAGGCAAGGCCGGTAAGGGCTACAACGTAGCCGTAAACGGTGAGGCGACTCGTACCTTCAAAACTAAGAAGGAAGCTGACGCTTATGCAAATACTGTTAAAACTGGTGAGCGCGTTGAGCCTGTTATGGCACCTACTCGCCGGTCCGGCGAACCAATTCTGGATCTAAGCAACGACAACAACATCGTCACCGAGATCCAAGGCCTAAAGGCAACTGATGCTGACGTAAAGAAGGCTCAGGCTACACTCAAGGCTTTGGATGCAATTGCCAAGAAGGCTGTTGCCACTCGTAGCGGTAGCTCGACTGAAGTTGCTAGCAAGATCCGTAATCTGCTTGGTATTGACACAGTTGGAAACCAGCGCTTGCTTCGCAATGTTCCTCCGAACATTTGGAAGAACATGAGCATCTCGTTGAAGAACGAAATCGGTTATGGTCCATTCCAGTTCATCAACGAGCTTATCTCCAAGTCACGTGACAGCCGGACAATTGGTGAGCTACTAAAGCTGATTATGAACAAGAAGCTAAGCAGTGGCAACACTATCGGCGCAATCTACGACAGCGGAGCTATTTTCAACAAGCTTTCTAGAGATGGCTCAGTCCAAAAAGAAATCACCGATGCCTTCAGAAGCATCATGCGCGTTGTTTCACGAGGCAACGTCAAAGGCAAAGAGACTCTGTTTAACGAGATCACAAAACTTGCTGGCGCAAATGGTGAGGCTATTGCTAAGGCGATCGAAAAAACTGGCTTCCTTGACACTCTCTCAGATGAGTCTGTAAAGAAGGTCAACGAGATCCTATCCGGTCTTGACGTTGCAGTAGAAGAAGTCAAGTACAACAACCTAAGCGAGCTTATCGCCGGTATGCGTGATCAGCGTCACAATGTTGATAGCAAAACTTTGCTTGATCTACTTAAGCGTCTTGACCCAGACAACGCTGACATTACTAGGGCCGAGCTTTACGCTGGAGCTGATGCAAACACATTCCTAAGCAACATCTTGCTTGGCGAAGGTGTGCAGAATGTCTCAAAAACTCGTCGCCTAGTCGAGTTGTCAAAAGACCCAGACATTCTTTTTAAGTCAACTGGTGTTGCTTATTCTGACCTTGGTGCAGCTATGGTCATCAAAAAGACCAAAGGTGGCTACGGACCAGAGGATGCAGCTCTAGAAGCTAAGAACGCATTCCACAGCCGTCAAGCTGCTGCTGAGCGCATCGCTGATGACTGGGGCCTAGTCCTAAAGCAAAGCCGTGCTGACTCAGGCCAAGCTCGTTGGGCAACTGCAATGTCAACTGCGCTTGATGCTCGTCTAGCTGACATCGTTCGCCAAATGAATGACCCGAACAGCCTTGAGCGTTTGACGACATTAGGCGATGCTGCCATTACTAATGGACTTGATCCATACGTAAACGGTTCAGAAGCAATCCTAAAGTTGCAGCTAAACCAATACGTAGACACCAAGATCTTTGGTTCGCTAAACGGTACCCTAAGCAAGCGTGACCTAAACGCTGTAAAGGGCGATAAGGAAAAGGTTCGACTAACCGCTGAAGAGCGCGTAAGAATCAACGCTGATGACTACGACAAGGTTCGCGATGGTTTGCTTGCAACTATCGGTGGTCGCCCACGCATCAGTAAGGCTCGTGATGACATCGATTACCAAGCCAAGCTTGAGAACGAGATCTACGACAATCAAGCGCACTTTGTATTCCTAGACAACGGCGACATTATGCGAGCCTTCTTGGATACCGATGCTGGCAAGATCATGGAGCAAGCGTTTTACCCGGGGCAGCACTTCGGATGGAAAAAGTGGAATGCTGCTAACGACACCTTTTCAATTGCCGGTGTTGACGACATGGTTCGTCGCATGATTGAAATCAAAGAAGCTGACGGTATCTACAACCGCGAAGAACTTATTGAGCGTGCATTGAGCCGTGCAACAACTCAGGGCCAGCCTTCAGATCGTTTCCTAAAGGTTTACCGCCCGATCGCTGAGAACATGGTGGATCACCTAATCAACGATCCACGAGCTATTTCAGCCCTTGAAGATCTACACAAGTCTCGCCTAATCGCAACTATCAACGACAGTTTCAACGGTGCCCAGTCTCTATCTGAAGACGTTTACAACACTTTGATTGATGGCTGGCGTGCAAACTATGCTGTTGGAAAGTCACTAAGCGATGCTGAGCGTCGTGCGCTAGTCCGGGACAACTTCCGCAAGTTTGTTTACGCTTCAGGCATCATGCGCCTAAAGGGTGGCGACGTAGCTGAGGCTGTATTCCGTGCAGCTGGTATGTCGTTTATCGATGGCGGACGACTAAAGGATTTGGCAGCAAAGCGTCCACACGCAACTATCAAAGACACCGAGATTGTCGACAACGAGGAAACCGTAGAATTCCTAAAGAACTACTACGCTTACCGCAACACCGAGCGTGCAGCTGAGGTTGCACCTACTGGCCCAGTTGAGCCACAGATCATCGCCACAAAGAAGCAGCGTGAAAAGATTGAGAAGGACTACACCGAAGCAAAACTTGCTTATGAAGAAGTTATGCGCCGGGAGCCAGATCTAGCAAACGATGCTGCTCGCAAGAAGTGGGAAAAGGACTTTGACAAGATCCAGTCAAAGCTTGATGACGTGCGCTACAAGGCTCGTCAAGTTGGCTACAACACCCAGCACTATGTATTTGGCAAGTGGGTTGACTCTGCGGTTTACAACCAAGAGGCAGCGCTAAAGCTAGCCGAACAGCAGAACCTACGCTACCTAGCAAGCGAAGCCGGTGTTGAAGACCGTGCTCGTTTCTTGGTTGACACTCGCCCAGAGTTGCCAAAGCCAAAAAAGCTAACCAAGAAGCAGCGTGAAGCATTGCTAGAAAACTTCCGCGCACAGGATGAGGTTATCCAGCTACAGAAGCAGCAGGAGGCTATTGAGAATGCAGCTCAGGCCGTTGCCGATGATCTAGATGCTGGCAAGTTTGACAACTTAGATCTGTCAGAAGCTGAGAAGGGCCAGCGTGCGCTACAAGAGGCTTACACACGCTCGCTACAGGCTAACGAGATGGTTGTCCACGTCACCTACAACTCTCGTAGCGGTATCCGAAACAAGACCGTTCACGACAACCTAGCAGCTCGTACTGGTGAGCGTATCTACGGTCCATCAGGTCGTTGGAACACCGTTCAGCTGATCCACGAACGCGAATCTACTTCGATCAACCGCATCGCTCGTTTTGCTGAGTATCTTGACGCTGTTCGCAAGACATACACCGGTGTTGTGAACATGGACGACTTTGCAACCGTCTGGGCTAACATCGTAAACGACATCGAGCTACCAGCCGGTACCCCGGATGAGCTAATCACTTTCCGCGATGACCTAAAGCGTGCGACAGATCTTCTGATCAAGAGCGCCGACACTAGCGAGCTAACCGCCATGGGACTTGACGGCAAGGCGCTTGAGTCATCGTTCCGTAAGTACGGCATCACCGAGGCTAAGGGCATCCCACCGTTTGGTGACAAGTCAAGCAGGGAAATGGTTGACTGGCTACGCACTCTGCCATTTGCTAAGCGCCCGGCTAAGATTCTTGACGACACTGAAGAAGCTAGACAGTGGACAGCTAACGCAGCTGCATTTGCCGAAAGCGGTGAGGATCCATTCCTAGTTCTAACTCGCGTGCTTGAGGCCGTAGAAATGGCTAAGGGTGAGCGCACACTTGCACTTGAGTTCACTAACCGCTTTGGTTGGAAGGCTGCTGGTTTCCAGACTCCAGAGGCTGCTATCAAGGCTGGCTGGGTAAAGATCAAGGGAGTTGGTGCCAAGGAAGGCGACCTAACTCAGTTCTTGCCAGAACCAGAAAACGGTGCGCTATTCCCGCCAGAGATCGCTGAGGAATTTGGATCGCTAGTCAGGGAATGGAACGAGCTATACAACAACCGTATGCCGGACTGGACTAAGACCATCATGGAAGTTCAGGGTTTCCTAAAGGCTACCCAGACTATTCTGCGAGCCGGTCACCACGTAACTAACTTTGTTGGTGACGTTGGTACTGCGATGATCGTTGGTGTTCGCAACCCGATCCACTGGCAGGCTGGTTGGCGCTTGACTCAGAAGTCTCGCTTGTCTCAGTCTGCTATCGGCGAAGCCGATCGTCGCTTGGATCGTTTGTTTGGTCGAGCATTCCGTGCATTCGACGGTGAAGGTAAGGCTTACCAGACCGTCAAGGATGGTCAGGAAACTCTACAGTTTGCGCTATCAGTAAACGGAAAGTCAAAGCTAGTTGACTTTAGCGATGACGACATTATCAACATGTTTGAGCGTCGCGGTATTTTCATCAGCAACATCTTTGCAAACGACATCCAAGGCTTGGCTGACAACATCATCGCTGACACAGCAGGACCGGCAGCATCGGTTTACAAGAAGATCGGCGCACGTTTTACTAGCACCGCTCGTAAGATCGAAAAGCCTGCCGGTGACTTTGCAGC
>JACCDZ010965170.1_pt1 | contig 18455 bp, 17 predicted proteins | sample 7449551 | NCBI WGS metagenome assembly JACCDZ01 (sample SAMN15323452, study PRJNA562643) | freshwater metagenome | isolation source: river surface water | place: USA:Blue River Watershed | collected 2017-08-18
GCACGGATTCCATCAGGTAGCCGAGCAGGCCGGTGGCGCGGCGAATACGTTCGCTCAGGCTTTTGGCGCCAAATTCCCGGCTCAGGTTGCGCGCCGGAATGATGTCCACGTCGTCCGGCTGGGTGTCATTCACGCCGGCATAGCGACGCAGCACGGACTGCAGGAAGCGGTAGGCGCCGAAAGCGTCGGTGACGGCATGGCTCATTTTCAGGAACAGCCAGTCGCCACCATCCAGATGGGCCACCAGAAAACGGAAGGGCGGGGCACTTTCCAGCAGCAGGCGGCGGGAATAAAACTCGTTACGCGCGGTGTCCAGTGCGGTGGCATCGTCACACACAACCGTCAGGACCGGGTCTTCATCGGGCCGGTCCACGGTTTCCCATTCGTAGCCATCACCACCCTTGGTGCGGTGCTGGCGCAGACTGGCCAGCGGGTGCATCCGCATGGCGGAGTAGGCGGCCACTTCCAGCTGCTTTTCGTCAATGCGCCCGCTGAAGCGGATCTCCAGTTGCAGGCTCATTGGCTCATCCGGCTTTTCCAGATGCAGGAACAGCTCGTCAGTGACGGAAAGGGGGTAACGCGTTTTCATGTTCTTGTTGGTTCCGGCGTTGTCATTGGCAAACTCTAGCGCAAGCCGGTAGTGAACAACATTGCTGACGCACTGGCGTTGGCTGTGGTGACACGGTCTTACTCCGGCGTTGCCGCTTCTGCGGCCGTTGCCTGCAGGCGGAAGCGTGAAGGCGCGCAGCCATAAAGACGCTTGAAGGCCTGGCTGAACGCGGTTTCAGAGGCATAGCCCACCACCTCGGCAATGTGCCGGATGGGCTGCTGGGTATGTTGCAGCTGCCAGGCGGCCAGGCGCATGCGGTGCTCGGCCAGATAGCTGAGCGGGGGCTGGCCAAGGATCTGGGTAAAGCGGTCGGCAAAGGCGGAGCGGGAGAGGCAGGCAATGCCGGCCAGTTCGGGCACGGTCCAGCCGTGGCCGGGGCGCTGGTGCAGGGCCGACAGCACCGCCGACAGTGCCGGGTCGCGCAGGGCGCGCAGCCAGTTGCTGGCGCCTTCGGGCAGACCCTCCACATGCGAGCGCACGCACTCGATGAACAGGATGCTGGCCAGACGGTTGATGATGGCCTGCCGACCCGGGCGCCCCACTCCTTCGTTGGTCAGGAACTCCAGGCCGATGCGCAGCCATTCCGGCGGCTGCCGGGAAATACTGCGTATCAGCAGGATCGGGGGGAGGGCGGAGAGCAGGGGACGGGCAAGGTCGGCATCAAAGCTGAAGCGCGCCGACAGCAGGATGGTCTGTGTGCCATTGCCACCCAGTGTCACGGCCTCCTGGCTGTGGCCCATGATGAAGGGGCTGAGATCGGTCCATTCGCTCTCCGGCGGGGCACCGTCCAGATCACGCATGGTGTGGTCACGGCCGCTGGTCATGACCGCCATGTCGCCGGCCTCCAGGATTTGCGGCGGCTCGCCGGCCACCTGCAGCTCGGCGCGCCCGGCAATGACCAGATGAAAACTGGCCAGATTGCGCGCCCGGAACACAAACCCCCACGGGCTGCCCGCCTGCACATAGCGGAACTCCCCCCCGGAAAGGTGGATGTCATCAAGCAACTGGCTGAGTGTGTCTTCCATTCAATAGTCCGATTCTGTCCCGGAAAAGCGTTCCAGTGGGAGTTTACGGTGTTTTACGCCGGTTTGCCGGTGAATTGCCTATGTCAACTAATGTGCCATTGATCAATGATACTGTCCACGCAGTCACCCCGGTGGGTGATCCTGGAGACATAATGACAACTAATACCATGAATGCGACAACCTTGACGGCCCAGCCCTGGACAGACCCCAAGCGGCTGCTCTGGCTGTTCAGCCCGCTTATCCCGGTGCTCGGTTTGCTGATCCTGACCGCCTACAGCCTGACCGGCTGGGGCATTTTCACCTGGGGCGGCCCCTTCCTGGTCTATGTGTTGATCCCGGTGTTTGACTGGCTGATCGGTACCGACCAGAGCAATCCGCCAGAGTCTGCCGTCAACCAGCTTGAGAATGACGGCTACTACCGCGCCATTGTCTATTCCTACATTCCTGCCCAGTTTGCCACCACCATCTGGGGTACCTGGGTTGCCGTGACCGGCGACCTTGCCACCTGGGAACTGGTGGGCCTGATTTTCAGCGTGGGTGCCATCAACGGGATTGCCATCAATACCAGTCACGAACTGGGCCACAAGCGCGAATCGTTTGATCGCTGGATGGCCAAGCTGACCCTCGCTCCGGTGGCCTATGGCCATTTCTTTGTCGAGCATAACCGCGGCCACCACAAGAATGTCGCCACGCCGGATGATCCGGCCAGCTCGAAGATGGGTGAATCCTTCTGGCGCTTCCTGCCGCGCACCATGATCGGTAGCGTGATGTCGGCCTGGGAGATCGAGGCCGAACGACTGGGCCGCATGGGCAAGTCGGTGTGGAGCCTTGAGAACGACAATTTCCAGGCCTGGGCCATGACACTGGTGCTTTTTGGCGGCATGACCCTGTGGCTGGGCTGGGGCGCGCTGGTGTTCCTTGGTCTGCAGGCTTTTTATGGTGCCGCGCTGCTGGAAGTCATCAACTACATCGAGCATTACGGCCTGCTGCGCCAGAAGGGTGCTGATGGTCGTTATGTCCGTTGTGCGCCGGAGCACTCATGGAACAGCAATCACATCGTGACCAATCTTTTCCTGTACCAGCTGCAGCGTCACTCCGATCATCACGCACACCCGACGCGCAGCTTCCAGGCCCTGCGTCACTTCGAGAACAGCCCGCAATTGCCGTCAGGCTACGCGTCGATGCTGATCCCGGCCTACATTCCCTGGCTGTGGTTCCGCCAGATGGACCCGCTGGTGGCCGCGCACTACAAGGGCGATCTGTCGCTGGCGAACATCCTGCCATCAAAACGCGCAAAACTGCTGCGTGAAGAAGCAGGCCGCGAAGCCGTGGCCCGCGCCGGCCAGCCGCAGCCAGAAACCGTTGCACCGGCAACCGTGATGACGGCTACCAACCGTTATCGCTGCCCGGACTGCGGCTTTGTGTATGACGAGAAGGCAGGCTGCCCGCACGAAGGATTTCCCGCCGGCACAGTGTGGTCGAAGATTCCGGACAGCTGGCCATGCCCGGATTGTGCCGTACGCGAAAAAGTGGATTTTGAACCGTTGCAGGATTGAGCTTGCGCGGACAGTCTGACCAGGAAATGTTGGCGCTGAACTGTCTGACGTGAGTGTTGCCCGTGTTTCAACCCTTGCCCGGCCGCATATCCGTTTGCGGACCGGACTTTTTTTATGCGGCGCGCACGATCAGCGCAGGAATTCTTTCCGGAATTTGGCCACCTTGGGTGCCACCACCATCTGGCAATAACCCTGGCCAGGATTGCGCGCGAAAAAATCCTGGTGATAGTCCTCGGCCGGATAAAAAGGCACTGCCTTGCCAAGCTCCGTGACAACCGGTGCAGAAAAAACCTGCGCAGTCGTCAGGGCCTTGATCGCCTCTTGCGCCGCCGCTTCCTGCGCTTCGTCCTGACAGAAAATCACCGAGCGGTACTGGGTGCCCCGGTCATTCCCCTGACGGTCAAGCGTGGTGGGATCGTGAATGGCAAAGAAAATGTCGAGCAGATCGCGGAAGGAGATCACGTTGTTGTCAAACGACAGTTGCACCACCTCGGCATGCCCGGTCGCGCCGGTACAGATCTGCTCATAGGTGGGATTGGGACGTGCACCACCGGCATAGCCGGACACCACCTCCGTCACGCCCTTCACTTCACGAAAGACGGCATCCAGACACCAGAAACAGCCACCACCCAATACTGCTTTTTCGATTGCCATTTTATTGCTCCGTCAGCCCGATACCTTCTGATGTCCACTGAGCGAATGCAGCCGCTCTTGAGCAGGTCGTTCGGGTAGTCCTTCCCGGAATAGGGTTGGCTTGCCGGGCACCCAATTCCGGGAAGGACTACCCGAACGGCCCACCCTTGGCGCACGCTAAAAAGTTACTCACGCGGAGCAATAGTAATCAGCGCTTGGCGGTCGGTCTTGAAGAAGGACGCGATCCCGGTTTTGTCGCAGGTCGAGAAGCCGGCCGCTTCGGCTTCTGTGCGCCATCGTCACGCGGCGGCAAGCCGGTGTGCTGCGTGAGCACGCGACCTTTTTGCGGCTTCACCTTCAGCGACACACCATCACCCGCATTGGAGTTTTTCTTGCGCGGCGCATTGTAGCCACAGCCTTCCATGCCGGCCGGCTGGTTTTTCGGAATGAGCTGCTGCTTGCCGTTACCGATCAGGTCGGCACGCCCCATTTCCTTCAGGGCCTCGCGCAACAGCGGCCAGTTCTTCGGATCGTGATAACGCAGGAAAGCCTTGTGCAGACGACGCCGGCGATCCCCCTTCACGATTTCCACTTTTTCACCGGTAATGCGTGAAATCTTCTTCAGCGGATTCATACCCGAGTGGTACATCGCAGTAGCGGTCGCCATTGGCGACGGATAAAACGCCTGCACCTGATCAGCACGGAAGCCGTTGCGCTTCAGCCACAGCGCCAGGTTAAGCATGTCCAGATCGGTAGTGCCCGGATGCGCCGCAATGAAATACGGGATCAGGTACTGTTCCTTGCCCGCTTCTTTCGAAAAGCGTTCGAACATCTGCTTGAATTCATCGTAGGCACCAATCCCCGGCTTCATCATCTTCGACAGCGGACCACCTTCGGTGTGCTCCGGGGCAATCTTCAGATAGCCGCCGACATGGTGCGTCACCAGTTCCTTCACATACTCCGGTGAGCGCACCGCAAGATCGTAGCGCAGGCCGGAACCGATCAGGATTTTCTTGATGCCGGGCAGCTTGCGCGCCTTGCGGTACAGTTCGATCAGCGACGAGTGATCGGTGTTCAGGTTGTCGCAGATGCCGGGATACACACAGGAAGGCTTGCGACAGGCCGCTTCGATTTGCGGCGACTTGCACGACAGCCGGTACATGTTGGCGGTAGGTCCGCCCAGATCGGAAACCACGCCGGTAAAGCCGGGGGTGCCCTTCATCTGCTCGACTTCGTGCAGGATGGACTCGTGCGAGCGGCTCTGGATGATGCGGCCTTCATGTTCGGTAATCGAACAGAACGTGCAGCCGCCAAAACAGCCGCGCATGATGTTCACCGAGAAGCGGATCATTTCATACGCCGGAATGCGCGCACCGTTGTAGGACGGGTGCGGCACGCGCGCATAGGGCAGGTCAAACACGTAATCCATTTCTTCCGTAGTGAGCGGAATCGGTGGCGGATTGATCCACACATCGCGGTCACCATGACGCTGGACCAGCGCGCGGGCATTGCCGGGGTTGGTTTCCAGGTGCAGCACGCGGTTGGCGTGGGCGTAACGGACCGGGTCTTCCTTGACACGCTCGAACGACGGCAGCCGGATCACGGTTTTTTCCCGTGGCGGCATGCGGTTTTTCATTGCGGTCTGCATTGCCGGGGAGGGACGCAGCGAAATGATCTGGGCGCCGCCATCCGGAAGGTCGCAGGCATCGGCCGACACGGTTTTCTGCTTCTCGATTTCGCAGGCGGATGGATCGGCCGTGTTGATATAGGGATTGATGTGCGTGTCGATGCGGCCAGGGGCATCCACCTGGGTGGAATCAATCTCGAACATGCCGGGCGGCGTGTCGCGACGAATGAAGGCTGTGCCGCGCAGGTCGGTAATGTCCTGGATGTTTTCGCCGCGATTGAGGCGATGGGTCAGCTCGACAATGGCGCGCTCGGCGTTGCCATAGAGCAGCAGGTCGGCCTTGGCATCCATGAGGATGGAACGGCGTACCTTGTCCTGCCAGTAATCGTAATGCGCAATGCGGCGCAGCGAGGCTTCGATGCCGCCAATCACCAGCGGCACATCCGGATACGCTTCGCGGGCACGCTGGGCATACACCACGCAGGCACGGTCGGGGCGCTTGCCACCTTCGTCATTCGGCGAATAGGCATCGTCGGAACGGATTTTGCGATCAGCCGTGTAGCGGTTGATCATCGAATCCATGTTGCCGGCGGTGATGCCCCAGAACAGGCGGGGCTTGCCCAGCGCCTTGAAGGGCTCGGCCGATTGCCAGTCGGGCTGCGCAATGATGCCGACGCGGTAGCCCTGCGCTTCCAGCAGCCGGCCCAGGATGGCCATGCCGAAGGTGGGCAGGTCGACGTAGGCATCGCCAGTGACGATGATGACGTCACAGACATCCCAGCCGAGCGCATCCATCTCCGCCCGTGTCATGGGCAGGAAGGGAGCAGGCCCCAGGCACTCGGCCCAGAACTTCTCGTGACTGAACAGCGCCGGTGCGGACGGCAACGGCTGGGGTGTGGCGGACATGAGGACCTCGGCAGGGAGCACGGTCTCGCCGCAGGGACGGGAGAGGGTGCTTCGGAACCGCGCATTGTACCCCAAGCGAAGTGTCAGTCCGAGTGTACGGCTCGTCGGAATGGCCTGCCGGTCACGGGACGACTGGTGTAAAACAAAAGAACATGACTGATCAGCCGCCACCGATTCCTGCCTTGACTACACCCGTGTCATCTTCCGCCACGCCCCGATCCCCGCTGCCTGACGGCCTGATGGAGCGTCTGCGCTCGATTGTTTCCGTTCACCGGCTCTGGTGCCCGCTGCCTGCGCCTACCGATGAGCTGTTTGCGGCACATCGTCAGGAAGTCTTTGTGCGCATGGTACTGGTGGGCTGGCCGCTGCTCGTCATGTTGCTGGCCATGATCACGCTGAGCGGCCCGTTACTGTTTGCGGAGGAGCTGGTCGGAAACCGCGAGCCCTACTGGTGGCCATCCGTGATTGCCGAGTCGGTCATCGTCGGGCTGACGGTTGTCCTGCTGTACTTTCCCTTCTTCCAGAAGCGTTATCAGGCGGTGATCATCATTTCCGGTGCGCTGGCACTGGCGATCCCCCTGCTGGGGTCGCTGGCCATGGACAGCCCACGGCTGATGCGGGCGATGAGCTACGTCACCATGCTGATCATCACCATTATCGTGCTGGTGCTGAAGCTGTCCCTGTTCAATGCCGCCGTGGCGTGCGTGATCGCCATCCTGGTGGCGACGGGCATCACCATCGGACTGGGTGTGCCGGTGGACTGGGCGCTGTTCAGCTGGCATGCCGTCGGCAGCCTGATCGTCAACCTGTTTATCGGTGCGGTACAGGAGCGCCAGGAACGCATCAGCTTTTTGCAGAGCCTGTTGCTGGAGCACGAGTCGGCCGAGCGTGAGCGCCTGAACGAGGAGCTGGCCCGCCTTGCGGCAGCAGACCAGCTGACCGGCCTGCCCAACCGGCGCCATTTCAATGAAGCCCTGACGCGCGAGTGGGACCGTTCCGGCCGCACCCGGAAGCCGCTGGCGCTGCTGTTCATGGATGTTGATTATTTCAAGCGCTACAACGACAGCCTGGGGCATCTGGCGGGTGATGAGTGTCTGGTGTCCATTGCCCAGGCCATTCGCTCGGCCGTGATGCGCCCTGCGGATCTGGCGGCACGTTATGGCGGCGAGGAATTTGTGGTGCTGCTACCGGAAACCGAGGTGGATGGTGCCATGGATGTGGCCCGGCGTGTGCTGGAGGCGATTGATGCCATGGCCATTCCGCACCCGGCCTCGGCCGTGGCATCGCATGTCACCGCCAGTATCGGCGTGGCGGTCATGGTGCCGCTGGGCGAAAAATCACAACGTCTGGTGGACGCGGCAGACGCCGCCCTCTACGAGGCCAAGGGCAGCGGCCGCCACCGGATCATGCTGGCACACTGAGCGGTCTGCCGTGCCTTTTCTCAACTTGCCTGCTGGTAAACATGCGCCATGCCTGAACTCAATCCCGAGCTGTTGCTGCTGGCGCTGGCGCCGGTGTTTCTCGTCTGCATTGGCTGGGAGGTCTGGTACTGGCATCGCCATGGTCGCGACGACATCTACAGTCTGCCGGATGTGATTTCCAATGCCGCCTTGGCCCTCATGCACCAGGCGGCCGATGCGCTGGTGATCTGGCTGTTTGTGACAACGGCATATGCCTGGACCTATGAGCACGGGCTCAAGCTGGTAACGCCGGGCGCATTGAGCATCCTGTTGCTGTTCCTGCTGCAGGATTTTCTCTATTACTGGTTTCATCGGGCCTCGCACCGCATTCGCTGGATGTGGGCCTCGCACGTGACACATCACTCGTCCGAACGACTCAATCTCTCCACGGCGTTTCGGCAAAGTCTCACCTATCCGCTGTCGGGTATGTGGATGTTCTGGTTGCCGATCGCCTGGGTGGGTTTTACGCCGCAGCAGGTGATCCTGGTTGTCGGCCTTAGCCTGGCGTACCAGTTTTTTGTGCATACCCAGGCCATTCCAAAGCTCGGTGTGCTGGAGTACGTGTTCAATACCCCGTCAATACATCGCGTGCATCATGCGCAGAATCCGCAATACATTGACCGCAATTACGCCGGCGTACTGTCAATATGGGATCGTCTGTTCGGTACCCTGGTGGAAGAGCAGGAGCCGTGCCGTTTTGGTATTACAAAGCCGATCCCCACGCACAATCCGCTTGCGCTGACGTTTCACGAGTGGCGCGACATGTTTCGTGATGCCTGGCGTGAGAAGGACCTGCGTTATCTGTGGATGCCACCGGACTGGGTGGCAGAAAAGAAATGAATAAAAAAACCGGCGGTTGCCGGTTTTTTTATAAAGCGACGTGTTGATGGATTCAGGCTGGCCCGGATTTTGTTTTCCGGGCCACTTCATCGGCAATACGAATAATGTGTGCCGAGAAGAATTCGTCTTCACCGGTCAGCAGGCGTGGCAACAGGGTGCGGAAATCTTCGCGTTCACACCAGTCGCGCATATAGTCTTCCCATGACTGCCAGAGACGGCGCTGCTGTTTGCCCATGTCATCCTCGTACACAAGAATGTAGGCACGCTCGAACAGTGCAATCAGCATTTCAAACAGGATGAGGCGGCGTTCTTCCTGCTCGGGCGATAGCTCGGGCGGATTCTCCCGCTGTGTGCGCAGGCGCAGGTCGGCGCTGTCGATGATGAGCTTGCAGAACTCGGCATATTCGTCGGAGAGGCGCTGGTAGATTTCCTCCTCCTCGTTCTGCCGCTCGCGGCGCTGGTCCAGCAGGTAGACGGCAATGGCAAACGGCAGGCCGACGACGGTGACGACGTAGCTCAGTTGTTCCCAGTTGATCATGGCGCTTCCTCCTGCCTGAAGCCTATATGAAAAAACCGGCGCAATGGCCGGTTTTTTCTGGTGTTGCGCTGATTCAGAAGCCGAGCAGCGGCAGCATGGCAGCGATGGTTTCGCCGGGCAGACCGACAGCGCTGCCCACCTTGCTGGCAAGTCCGCTCTTGATCGAACTTAGCGAGTTGTTGCGCAGTGCCGTGGCGGCGCCAACGGCGGTCGATTCATAGCCGCTCAGCTTTTTGCCCAGTTTGCTTTCCAGTGCCTTCTGCACGACCGGTTGGCTGACCGGCTGGGTGGCGCTCGGGAACAGCAGGCCAACGGTGGCGGCATCCAGACCCACCGTGCCGCCGACCGCGCCAAGGAATTTCTGCTGTGTGTTGTCCAGCAGGCTGCGGGTCTGTTGGGCGGCCACGGTTACCTGGCTTTTCTCGGCCACCGTGAGGGCGGTGCCGCGTGCGGCTTCAATGCGCGAGAGGAAGGTGCCGATGGTGGCCGGGGTGACGGCAGTGCCGCCGGCAGCGGATGCAGTACCCGTTGATGGCGTTGGTTTCAGCACGTCATCCAGGGGGCAGCCGGCCAGAGGCAGGGCGACGGCAACAACAAGCAGTAGTTTGCGCATGATGAAACTCCTTTGCGTCAATCAGATGGCGTCAATGCGCTGGCGTGCGCGGGCACAGGCAGCCTTCACCTGTGCGGGGGCGGTGCCACCGATATGATTGCGCGCATTGACCGAACCTTCGAGGGTCAGGACATCGAACACATCGTTGCTGATGGTGTCCGAGAACTGGCGCAATTCGTCCAGTGACATCTGGGCCAGATCCTTGCCGGTCTGCACGCCGTAACCGACAGCCTTGCCGACGATTTCGTGCGCATCACGGAAGGCCACACCTTTCTTTACCAGATAGTCGGCAAGGTCGGTGGCCGTGGCAAAGCCGCGACGTGCGGCTTCACGCATGTTGTCGCGTTTCGGTTCGATGGCCGGCACCATGTCGGCAAAGGCACGCAGTGACCCCATCACGGTATCGATGGCATCGAACAGCGGTTCCTTGTCTTCCTGATTGTCCTTGTTGTAGGCCAGCGGCTGTCCCTTCATCAGGGTCAGCAGCGACATCAGGTGACCAAACACACGACCGGACTTGCCACGGACCAGCTCCGGCACATCCGGATTCTTTTTCTGCGGCATGATGGACGAGCCGGTGCAGAAACGGTCAGGCAGGTTCACAAACTGGAATTGTGCGCTTGCCCACAGCACCAGTTCTTCGGAAAAGCGTGACAGGTGCATCATGATCAGTGCCGAAGCAGCACAGAACTCGATGGCAAAATCGCGATCACTTACGGCATCCAGCGAGTTTTCACTGACGGCTTCAAAACCGAGCAGCTCGGCGGTGCAGGCGCGGTCAATCGGGTAGGTGGTGCCGGCGAGTGCAGCAGAACCCAGCGGCATGCGGTTCACACGCTTGCGCAGGTCAATCAGGCGCTCGTCATCACGCTTCAGGTTTTCGAACCAGGCCAGCAGGTGATGACCAAAGGTCACCGGCTGGGCAGTTTGCAGGTGCGTAAAGCCGGGCATGATGGTGTCGTATTCTTTTTCGGCAAGATCGACCAGTCCGGTGAGCAGGCGCCTGAGTTCGGCGCGGATGGCATCAACCTCGTCACGCAGGTACAGGCGCACGTCGGTGGCCACCTGGTCGTTGCGCGAACGGCCGGTGTGCAGTTTCTTGCCGGCGATACCGATGCGGTCGGTCAGACGGTGCTCGATGTTCATGTGCACGTCTTCCAGATCGACGCGCCACTCGAAGGTGCCGGCCTCGATCTCGGTCTGGATCTGCTGCAGGCCGTTCACGATCAGGTCGCGCTCGGCCGTGGTCAGGACGCCGACTTTCGCCAGCATGGTGGCATGGGCAATGGAGCCCATGATGTCGTGACGGTAGAGGCGCTTGTCAAAATTGACGGACGCGGTGAAGGCCGCCACGAAGGCGTCGGTGGCTTCGCTGAAGCGGCCACCCCACATGGAAGAGGATTGCTGGCTCATCTCGGACTCGATGTGCTGGAAAAATGACCAACCGGCCGGTATTCCGGCAAACGGCGGCAAACTAGGGACGGGGCGCAGTATACCGGCAAGTCAGTTTCTTTGCCTGACTTGCCGCTCGTCGGGGAAGACGGCACACTCCGGTAATGCGCCATAAGAAAAACAACAACTCTGTCACGGAACCGGGCGCCGAAGATTTCTTCCTGCCGGATTTCTGTGCTACCCAGCCCCTGCTAATGCTCGTCATAGCAGCGGAGCTGCTCGCCATTTTGCTGGTACTGGCGGATGTCGAGCGCCTGATGCCCTTTCCCTGGGACCGGCTGGCCCTGACCTCCTTCCTGGTGCAGTGGATCACCCTGTCCAGTGCGACCCTGCTGTGCAAGCTGCGCCCGCGCCTGATCCGGCTGCCCCGTGAAAGCGCTGCCGGCGTGGCCTTTGCCCTGGTGCTTGCCGTGGTCCTGCTGTTCAGCCTGCTGGCCAATCCGGCCATGCAGCTGGCCCATCTGGAGCTGCTCCTGCCCCGTGTCGGTCCGCAGGATGTCGTGCGCAACCTGCTGATAGGCGCCATCGTTGCCGGCCTCATCCTGCGCTACTTCTACCTGCAGGAGCAGCTGCGCTCCAAGCAGCGCACCGAGCTGACGGCCCGCCTGCAGGCCCTGCAGTCCCGTATCCGGCCGCATTTCCTGTTCAACTCCATGAACATCATCGCCAGCCTGATCCATGTCGATCCGGACAAGGCCGAAACGGCCGTCGAGGATCTGTCCGAGCTGTTCCGGGCCAGTCTCAAGGCCGAGGGCGAGGTGACGCTGGACGAGGAGCTGATGCTCTGCCAGCACTACATCAACATCGAGAAGCTGCGTCTGGGTGAGCGCCTGCGGGTGGAGTGGAAGTTCGGTAACCTGCCGCAAGGCCTGCGTATTCCGGCACTCACCTTGCAGCCGTTGATGGAAAATGCCATTTATCACGGCGTGGAACCACGCTTTGAGCCAAGCGATGTGCGTGTCGCCATTGACTATGATGGCCAGGAGTTGCGGGTGGTGATCACCAATCCGGTGGCGCCCCCGTTGCCGCATTCACGCGGCAACCGCATGGCGGTGGACAATATCCGCCAGCGCCTGCAGGCCCATTATGGTGAGGCGGCCAAGCTCACCACGCATGCTGATGAAAACATTCATACCACGTATCTTTCCTATCCCCTGCAGATCGGCAAGCTGCAGGCGGATGCTCCGATAGAAGAAAAAGAGGCAAGGAGTCAGACATGAAGGTGCTGATCTGTGACGACGAAGCGCTGGCGCGGGAACGTCTGGCGCGCTTCCTGAAAGACATGGACGGTTACGAGATCGTTGGCGAGGCCGAGAACGGGCGTGATGCGCTTACCCAGGCCGAGGCTACCGCTCCCGATATCGTCCTGCTGGACTTGCGTATGCCGGTCATGGATGGCATGGCCTGTGCCGAGCGTCTGGCCCAGCTGCCCGAGCCGCCCGCGGTCATTTTCTGTACGGCCTATGACGAGCACGCGCTGGCGGCCTTCCAGGTGCAGGCCGTGGGCTATCTGCTCAAGCCGGTGCGCCGCGAGCAGCTGACCGAGGCGCTGGCACGTGCCACCCGGGTCAACCGTGCCCAGCTGGAGGCAGTACGACAGGGCGGCGAGCATAATCACGGCGGTCGCAGCCATATTACGGCCAAGACCCATCGCGGTATCGAGCTGATCCCGATTGATGATGTGCGTTATTTCCTGGCTGACCAGAAATACGTGGCCGTGCGTCACGGCAAGGGCGAAGTCCTCATCGACGAAACCCTTAAGGATCTGGAAACCGAGTTTGGTGCGCGCTTTATCCGCATCCACCGCAACGCCTTGCTGGCGCTGGAGTTTCTGGATGGTCTCGAGCTGGTCTCGCCCGGGCAATACCAGGTGCGCATGAAAGGGATTGAGGAGCGTCTGGTAGTAAGCCGGCGGCACTTGCCGGAACTGCGCGAAACCATGCTCAAGCTGTAGGCCACAGGCGGCGCGGCGGGCGATTCCGCCGCCGCAGCCATTGCCAAGCCACGCACCTTCCCCTAGAGTCATGCCCGAGCCAGCTGCCCTGATCCGGTGGCCCCAAACAGCTGCAACATAAAAACAAGGAGCTCCCATGAAGCGTCTTCTCGCGGCCAGTGCCCTGGTCATTGCCCTGTCCGGCTGTGCAACTGCGGTTGCTCCGGTGAACGGTTTCCTCTATTCCAACGTTAGTGCCCCCCTGATGGTGACCGGCTCTGCCGACAAGCCCACCAAGGTTGGCCGCTCGTATGCGCGCTCTTTCTTCGGTCTGTATGCCACTGGCGACGCCACCATCGAAACTGCGGCCAAGAACGGCGGCATCACCAAGATTCACCACGTTGACCACGAAAGCCAGATCATTCTGGGTGTGGTGGCTGACTACACCACGATCGTCTACGGCAACTGATCGCAGCGTCCCCGCTGCCAGCGCCAGGGTTGATCCCGGAAAAGCACCGTCCGCAAGGGCTGGTGCTTTTTTGTTTTTGACCCTCCGGGGGAGGGGATGTCCTGCCTGTGCAGTGCGGCACCCATGCAATAACACCGTCCGAATTCGGTTAAACTCCCGCCAATCATCACCGCTCAACCGCGCACACTCATGACCAGTCTTCTTCGCATCGCTACCCGCAAATCCCCCCTCGCCATGTGGCAGGCCGAATTCGTCCGCAGCGAACTGCAGCGGCTGCATCCCGGTCTTGAGGTTGAACTCGTCACCTTCACCACGCAGGGCGACAAGATTCTCGACACCCCGCTGGCCAAGATTGGCGGCAAGGGCCTGTTCGTGAAGGAGCTGGAGGTGGCCCTGCTGGATGGTCGTGCCGATATTGCCGTGCACTCCATGAAGGATGTGCCGATGGAGTTTCCCGAGGGGCTGGGCCTGATTGCCATCGGTGAGCGCGAAGACCCGCGTGATGCCTTTGTCTCGAACAACCATGCCTCGATTGATGCCTTGCCGGCAGGTGCCGTGGTGGGCACCTCCAGCCTGCGCCGCCAGTGCCAGCTGCGGCATCGTCGTCCCGATCTGGTCATCAGGGATCTGCGCGGCAACGTCAACACCCGTCTGGCCAGGCTGGATGCCGGTGAGTACGACGCCGTGATCCTGGCCAGTGCCGGTCTCAGGCGTCTGGGTTTCCATGCACGTATTCGTGCCGACATCACGCCGGAGTTTTCCCTGCCGGCAGTAGGGCAGGGGGCCCTCGGTATCGAGGCCCGGCTCGGTGACGAGCGTGTTGCCGCGCTGGTGGCTCCGCTGAATCATCCGGATACGTCGGCCCGGGTGCGTGCCGAGCGTGCCATGAACCGGCATTTGCAGGGTGGCTGCCAGGTGCCGATTGCCGGTTATGCCGAACTGCAAGGCACGGAGCTGTTCCTGCGCGCACTGGTGGGCAGCGTGGATGGCCAGGAAATCATCACTGACGAAATTCGCGGCAGCGCTGCCGAGGCCGAGCAGCTGGGCGTAACGCTGGCCGATCGCCTGCTTGCCGCTGGTGCCGGCCGTATCCTGCAGGCGGTGTACGGAGCCTGACCTTTCATGCATCCATTGACGGGCCTGCATGTTCTCAATACGCGCCCTGCGGGCCAGGCCGCGGCACTGACGGCCGCCCTGCGCGAGGCCGGGGCCACGGTGAGCGAGCTGCCGCTGATTGGCATCGAGCCGCGTGAGCCGGCCGCGCCGGAAGAGCGTCTGTTGCTGGATCTGGATCGCTATGCCGGGGTGATTTTTGTCAGCGCGAATGCGGCGCGGCGCGGCCTTGATGTGGTGGCCGGCTGCTGGCCGCAGTGGCCGTACCGGCTGCCGGTATATGCCGTGGGCAAGGGCACGGCAGCGGTGCTCGAAGATGCGGGCCTGACGGTGACCCTGCCGGAACGGGCAGACAGTGATGGCCTGCTGGCACTGCCTGCGCTGGGTGCAGTGGGTGGTCAGCGCTTTCTGGTGTTTCGCGGCGAGGGCGGACGTGAGCTGCTGCGGGAAACCCTGCAGGCACGTGGTGCCAGCGTCGATGTGCTGGAGCTGTACCGGCGGGTGTTGCCCGCCGCAGCCGCAGCGCAGTGGCAGGCAATGACCGTGTCGCCGCAGGTGGTGATCCTGACTAGTCCGGATGCCCTGCAGCACTGGCGGCAGGTGGCGGGTGCCGATGCCCTGCGACCCCTCTGGCTGGTGGTCAGTCCGCGCATGCATGCCGACGCGGTAGACGCAGGTGCCAGGGTAGTAGAGGCGGCAGGTGCCGGCACGGGCAGTTTGCTCGTTGCCCTGCAGCAGGTGCGGGAACAATTGGCCATTTGAGCCGTTAACGATTATTTTTGCAGGTTGACTCACCCTCAAGGAATGCTATGAGTCCGCGTGATACCCGGGTGCCGCTGGTGAGCGGCCCCGCCCTGTTGCCGGCCCGGCGTCGTCCGGCCGTGTTTGCCACCGTGCTCGCGCTGTCTGCGCTGGGTGTGGGCGGCTATCTCTGGAAGACCAGTCTGGATGCAGGCACGGCCTTGCAGGCCGAGCACGACAAGCTGTCGGCGCTGGAGGCACGCTTTACGGCGGCACAACGGCAGCAGCAGCGCATGGTCGATGACCTCTCCCTGAAAAGCCGTCAGCTTGATGAAGTCAGTGCGCGCGTGGCGAAGTGGGATGAAACCCTCAATGCCGACCAGCGCCGCAGCTGGCTGCTGGCCGAAGCCGACCATTACCTGCGCCTGGCCGAGCAGCACCTGTTGCTGACCCGGGATGTGGTGGGCGCACGTACCCTGCTGGATGTGGCCGACCGCCTGCTGGCTGCACATGGCGACAATCGCCTGTTGTCACTGCGCCAGGCGCTGGCCCGGGACCGTCTTGCACTCACGGCAGCACTCAGTGTGGATGTGCCGGGAACGTATTTGCGCCTGGGCGCACTGAGTGAGCGTCTGGCAGCGGTCTCCATGCCGATGCTGGCGGATGACCGTGCACAGACGCGCGGCGAAGTGGTGGCCGTTCCTGCTGCTGGCGACCCGGCCGGTGTCTCCCTGTTTGACCAGGGCTGGGCCCGCCTGCGCAGCCTGATCACCGTGCGTCATTACGAGGAGCCGGTGCGTCCGCTGTTGTCGGATGCCGAGCGTGCGCTGGTGCGTGAAGCCCTGCGGCTGGATCTGGCCCAGGCGCAGCTGGCGCTGATGCGCGGCGAGCCGGCAATCTATCAGCAGAGCCTGCTGTCGGCGAAAAGCCGGTTTACACGTTATTTCGTGCGCCTGTCGCAGGCAGAGTACAAAGGGCTGCTGGCCGAGCTCGACAGTCTGGCGGCACAGGACATCCGTCCCGCCCTGCCGGACCTGCGGGCGTCGCTGAACGCACTCGACGCGCTGGCCGGTCTGCCATTGCGCCGTGACGTTGCCGCGCCGGTGCAACCATGAAGCGCCGTTTTTTCCTGCTGTTGCTGCTGGTGGTCGCCGGCGGCCTGCTGGGGCTTATGGTGCTGCGCGATCCTGGCTATGTCCTGATCAGCTGGCAGCAAACCTCGATTGAAATGGGGCTCTGGCTGGGCGGGCTGCTCTGGCTGTTGAGTCTGGTGGCTGCCGTTACGGTCATTGACCTGCTGTTCAAGCTGCTGGGGTTTTCCGACTGGTGGACGCGTTTCATGAACGGCCGTCGCCAGCGCCGCAGCCAACAGGCTTTCGAAGAAGGCATCACGCGGCTGGAGCGTGGCGACTGGCAGCGTGCCGAGCGTCAGCTGTTCAATGCTGCCCGCTTGTCCAGTCACCCCTTGCCGGCCTATCTGGCGGCCGCCCGTGCAGCAGCGCAGGGGCAGATGTGGGAGCGTGCGGAAAAATACCTGGTGCTGGCGGAAGAGCGCGGCAACCGTCTGGTGGTGGGGCTGGCGCGTGCGCGCCTGCTGCTGGTGGCCGGGCGCTGGGAGCAGGCCGCGGTATTGCTGGCCCATCTGCATGACAGGCATCCCGGCGAAGACGCCGTGCGCCGGCTGCGGGTGGAGGTGCTGGTGCGCCTGCAGCGCTGGGCCGATCTGGCCGATGTCCTGCCGCAATTGCAGAAAGCCGGCGGCGACGACAGCCAGTTTCCGCAACTGGAAAAGCGGGCCAACCGCGAGGTGCTGGCCTGGATCGGGCAGACGGTTGGTCGTGCCGACAAGGCCTATACCATCCGCCGCCTGCAGGCATACTGGCAGGCACTGCCAACACGCTTGCGCGGCGACGAGGAGTTGCAGGCGGCCTATGCCGGCGAGCTGGTGCGCTGCGGTGCCGATGACGAGGCCGAAGCCCTGCTGGCGGCGACACTGGAAAAACAGTGGAGCAATGCCGGCGTCGAGGTCTATGGCCGCGCCCGCAGCCTGCGTCCTGATCAGGCGCTGGCACGGGCTGAAACCTGGCGCGATGCTCACCCCAGCAATCCGGTACTGATGCTGACGCTGGGGCGGCTGTGCCTGCAAAACCGGCGCTGGCTTGATGCCCGCGCGTATTTCGAGGCCGCCCTGGCCTTGCGCAAGTCACCCGAGGCCTATGCCGAACTGATCCGCCTGCTCAGCCAGATGGATGACCGTGCAGCACAACGCTATGTGGTGGAGAGCCTGGGCCATATGAGTGCCCGCCTGCCGGATCTGCCCTTGCCCTGATCCTGTTGTATTTTTTCCTGACCTGACCTGACCTGACCTGACCTGACCTGACCAGTGGAGCCTTCCCGGCGCTGGTCGGCGCAGGCGTTTTCTGACGGACACGCTACACTGGAAATCTGGCGGTTAAATCCGGGCGGTGCGTTGCAAAAACGGCACGAACGGGTGTCACCGTGCAGACACATAACAACAAGAAAATATGCAGGTTGCCAAGGAGGCATTTCATGAGCGACGTTATCGTTCGCCCCCACGCCATTGAGGTTGAGCCGGGCAAGACTTACTGGTGGTGCCGTTGCGGCCGCAGCCAGTCCCAGCCGTTCTGCGATGGCTCGCACAAGGGCACGGACATGACGCCAGTCAAGTACGAAGCCACGGCCACACGCATCGTCTGGTTCTGTGGTTGCAAGCAGTCCGCCACGCCACCCTTTTGTGACGGCACCCACAAGCAACTATAAGGTCGAAAAACCCCTGTATATGCCTTGACGACCTGTCGGGGCACGGGTTTAATACGCGCCTTCGTTGGCCCGGTAGCTCAGTTGGTAGAGCAGCGGATTGAAAATCCGCGTGTCCCCAGTTCGATTCTGGGCTGGGCCACCACGAATTCCCCCAAAAA
>JACCDZ010132990.1_pt1 | contig 18449 bp, 9 predicted proteins | sample 7449551 | NCBI WGS metagenome assembly JACCDZ01 (sample SAMN15323452, study PRJNA562643) | freshwater metagenome | isolation source: river surface water | place: USA:Blue River Watershed | collected 2017-08-18
GCCAGATAGGGATCGTAGGCCATCACCTGCATCCCCACTCCCTGTGCAAGCTTGGTGAGATACCCGCCGATTTGGCCGACGCCGACAATGCCGAGCACTTTATTGTACAACTCCACGCCCATGAACTTTTCTTTTTCCCACTTCCCACCCTTTGTCGAGGCGGTAGCTTGCGGGATGCGGCGCGACATCGAGAAAATCATGGCCATCGTATGCTCGGCAGTCGTCACGGTGTTGCCGCCGGGTGTATTCATGACGACGATGCCGCGGCGCGTGGCGGCCGGGGTATCGACATTGTCCAAGCCGGAACCGGCTCGACCGACGACCTTCAGCTGGCTGGCGGCCGCGATGACTTCCGCGGTGACTTTCGTCCCGGAGCGGACGATCAGTCCGTCCGCGTCCTTGATTTCCTTCAGCAGCTCTTCTTTCGGCAGTTTGGTTTTCACCACCACCGTAAAGCCGGCCTTCTCCAATACCTCGACACCCTGCTTCGAGAGACTATCGCTGACCAAAATTTTCATTGTCGTGACGCCTTACCTGACGGTGAGTCTAAGACTTGCCCATAATAATTTCTTGAGCCTTTGCCACCCCGCTACCGAGTTTTATGGGATAGCCCAGCCCCTTGATGACCATCTCCACCGCCGCCAGGGCCGTGATGACGTCAAAACTATCGATATACCCCATGTGAGAAATACGGAAGATTTTGCCCTTCAGGTGATCCTGGCCACCCGCCGCCGTCATTCCATATTGGGTCCGCAAATTCTTATAGACGGCCTGTCCGTCCACACCTTCAGGCGCCGAAATCGCGGTTAACGCGTCGCTCGGACGCTCTTGAGGGAAGATGGAGAGCCCTGCGGCCTTGACGCCTTCTCGCATCGCCGTCGCCAACATCGCGTGACGGGCAAAGACGGCTTCTAGCCCCTCGGCTTTCAACATGTTCATTACTTCTTTGAGGCCCAGAATCAGGGACACAGCCGGCGTATAGGCCGTCGTGCTCTTCTGCTGATTCTCACGCTCGCGCTTAAAATTGAAATAGAACGCCGCGTTCTTCGCTTTGTCGGCCAATCGCCAGGCCTTTTCACTCACGCTGGCAAAGGCTAAGCCCGGCGGCAACATTAAGGCTTTCTGCGACCCGGTGATGACTACGTCGAGGCCCCAGGCATCGGTCTTGAGATCGAGGACTCCCAGGGCGGTAATCGCATCCACGACCAAAATCGTCTCCTCGTACCCTTTGACGATATCGGCCAAGGCTTTGACGTCATGCGCCACAGCCGTGGAGGTCTCGCTCGCCTGCACATAGACGGCCTTGATCGACGGATCCTTCTTCAAGGCATCGGCGACGGCCTGCGGATCCACCGCACGGCCCCACTCGACCTTTAACTCAGTGACCTGCGCTCCGAACGTCTTACACAGCTTCGTCCAACGCTCGCCGAACTTGCCGCCGTTGATCGTGAGGGCCTTATCCCCCGGGGACAAGAAATTCGAAACCGAGCCCTCCATCCCTCCGGTGCCGGAAGACGCGAGAATCAACACATCGTTCCTGGTCTGAAACAGCCACTTCAGGTCCTCACGGACCTCGGCAAACAGTTTATCGAATTCGGGCGCCCGGTGATGAATCATGGGTCTGGCCATGGCCAGTAACACCTCCGGAGGAACGGGGGTGGGACCGGGAGCTAGCAAATACCGTTTGAGCATGGGACGAACCTCCTCACTGTGCAGATCGAACGATGTCAGGGATTTAGAAGGGGCGTACGCTACCATAGCCCCTCTGAGGTGTCAAGGTAACGAACCGTGAAGATGCTTATCTTTTCAGCGACTTCACTGCATCGCGCAAGATTTCTTTCAGAGACGCAGCGCGATCTCCTGCGCACTGTTTTCTCCCTGTAAACGCGATGACGACTCAACTCCCTCAATTTCTTGACAAGTTGTACCCTCCTCGATAGGCTACCCTTCGAGAGTCAGCATTCTCACATTTCCTGAACAGTCTGATGGGTACCCTTATGCATGCACGTTTCCTGGGCACAGGTGTTCGCGCTCTGCCGGTTCTCTCGTTCTGCCTGGTCTCTCTCGCGTGGCCGGCCCTCGCAGGAGCGGAGTCGCCCACCCCATCCCACGCCGACACACCCGCGACTACGGAGACTACGCCGGAAGACATTCAACCATCCATTCAGGAACCGGAATACTCGTTGGACGAAGAAGACCACGCCACTGCCGCGGAACTCGAAGCCGTTGAGCCCCCGGCCCCCATTGCCAGCGAACCGTCGACCGAAGTCCCGCCGGCCGAAGCGCTCCTTCAACTCAAGCCCCTCAATGGCACCACCGCTCGATTCACGGATCTGCTGACACCACCCGCAGAGGTGGTTCAGGAAGAGGCTTCTGCGCAGGACCAGGAATCGGATGAAGCCACGGCCTACAACGTGCCGATTGTGCTCGACCCATCCGTTCAAGGCCATATTCGTTTTTTCAACGTCTCTATCCGCAATCGATTTGAACAGTGGCTCATCCGCCTGAGTCACTATCGCCCGCTGGTCGACAGCATCTTCTCTGAATTCCAGCTCCCCAGCGATCTCATCTATCTGTCTCTGGTTGAAAGCGGATTTAACCCCCACGCTTATTCCCGCGCCCGTGCGGCCGGTCCATGGCAATTTATGAAAGGGACCGCCAAAGTCTATGGGCTGCGTGTGGATAGTTATGTGGATGAACGGCGAGACCCTGTGAAGTCGACCGTCGCGGCTGCGCGCTACCTGCGGGACCTGTACGATTTGTTCGGCACCTGGCCTTTGGCCATGGCCGCCTACAACGCCGGTGAGGGCAAGGTGATGCGAGCCCTCCATACGGCGCAAGCGGAGAGCTTTTCAGACATTGCAAAAACACGGCTGATCCGGCGGGAAACGAAAGAATACGTCCCCCGATTCATGGCCGCAACCATCATCGCCAAGAATCCGGACCGCTATGGCTTCCCGCAGAACGACGTGCGGCCTCACCAGTTTGAAGAAGTGGTCGTGAAGCGCCCCATCCACTTTAAAGCGATTGCCAATGTGACGGGCATTTCGTACCAGGAACTGAAGGTACTGAACCCGGAGTTACGGCGCGATGCCACGCCCCCGGACGATGCCGAATATCACCTGAAGGTTCCGGTCGGCACCAGGGAGAAGGTCGAACAATTGTTGGATCGAGCGCCGACTCACAAATTCGCGCCGCTCCCGGTCCCCGTCAGGGTCCGGCACGTCAAGCCTGAGCCGGAATCCGGCCACTGGTATCGGGTGCGCGTAGGCGACTCTCTAGAGAGAATCGCCAAGCGATTCAACATCTCCGTCAAAACCCTCAAGTCCAACAATAACCTGACAGGTCCCACCATCAAGGTAGGAAGCCGCCTGGTCATCGCGAACTAACGCGACCACCCCTCACCGCGTCATTCTACTAAGGGAGCCGTTACGGTTTTTTCTTGGAGGACGCCGCGGCAGACTTGCCTGAAGACTTAGCAGGCGCCTCAGGCTGGGGAGCGGGCGCAGTCACGGCCGGAGCAGGTGTAGCAGCCGCCGCCGGACTCTCCGGAGACTTCTTCACTTCCAGCACCTTCACTCGCACGGCCGCTTCACTGGTGAAGGGCGAGTTAGGATAATTCTTCATCAAATCCTGGTAGTGCGCGAGGGCTCCCTCAGGACGGGACTGCGATTCTTCCAATTTTGCCAGCTCGAAGAGCACGTGGTCTTTATTCAGCGCACCGGGGATCTCAAGGATGCCGGTAAACGCCTTCACCGCCTGATCACGATCCCCCTTCACCAGATAGGCGTAGGCCATCCGCTGCTGGACAAGCCCCAGGAGCGAGGTATTGGAACCATGAAGCAACATGAATCGTTTGTAGGTTTCGATCCCTGCATCAACCTCATTAGCCAGCACCTGAGCATTCCCTAAATGGAACAGGGCCAGGGGAGCAACGGGGCTTCGTGGATATTGATCCACTACCTGCTTGTAGAGATTGATGGCCTGCGCAAGCTGTTCGTGAGATTTTTTCGGATCGTCAACCGGCCGATTGACATAGTGCAGCGTCGCTTCCTGATCGAGTTCACGTGCCTTTAGCGTGGCCTGGTAGTCATACCAAATGACCCCGGCAACCACCGCCGCGGCAACGAGCAAGACTCCCAGCCCAACGAGAACTGCCCGCCGCTGTTCCTGCAAGACAAGCAGAAACCGCTCCACTCCGGTCAGCAGATGAGCTTCATCGAGCGGATCGACCTTTGCGGGAACCTTGATTCGATAACTCATGCTCTCTCAATCATTCTCTAGGCGCAGTAAAAGAAGCGGTCGTTTCCGAGCGCCTCGCGCCTTATACTAGGGAGCAGTCAGCCTTGTCAAATATTCAAGCCCTTCGCGAGTACGGGACACCATGTTCAAGGAATATCTTCAAAAATTGCAGGACCAGCACCTACTCCGTCGGCTGCGCACCATCGCCTCCTCCACGGGGCCGACGGTCAGGCTCGACGGGCACACCGTGATCCTGCTTTCCTCCAATAATTACCTGGGCCTGGCCACCCACCCAGCCGTCGTAGAAGCGGCCGTCGAAGCGACGCGTCAATACGGGGCGGGATCCGGGGCCTCGCGTCTCGTCTGCGGCACCCTTACGCCCCACGAAGAACTCGAAACGGCACTCGCCCGGTTTAAAGACACTGAAGCCACACTCACCTTCGCAGCCGGCTATCTGGCCAATATCAGCGCCGTTCCGGCGCTGATTGGAAAAGACGGGCTCATCCTCGCCGACCGCCTCTGCCACGCAAGTCTGATCGACGGCTGCCGCTTGAGCGGCGCCACATTTCGCATCTACCACCACCGGGATATGAATCACCTAGAGCAACTGCTTGGCCGCCGGCCCCCCGGCAAACCGACCCTCATCGTCACCGATGGGATTTTCAGTATGGATGGTGATATCGCACCGATGAGGGACATCGCCCTATTGGCGGAACAGTATGGTGCCGCCGTCTATGTTGACGATGCGCACGGCACGGGAATCCTTGGGGAAACAGGGCGAGGCACCCTCGAACATTGCGATGTCGAAACGCGCATCCCCTATCACATGGGCACCTTGAGCAAAGCGATCGGGAGCTCCGGAGGTTACCTGACTGGATCAGCGGAATTCGTGGCCTATCTCGTAAATACCTGCCGCGCCTTCACCTATACAACCGCCCCCACGCCGGCCGCCGCCGCGGCCGCCACGGCGGCGCTCCGCGTGATCCGGCGAGAGCCTGAGCGGCGAGCCAGATTGTGGCGGAATCGCCATCGCCTTGCGCAAGGACTCAGCGGCCTCGGCTTCCGGCTCGCCGCTTCGGAGAGCCCCATTCTTCCGGTCATCGTCGGCGATCCCGATCGCGCAATGAACCTCGCCCACACACTGCTCACACTGGGAGTCTATGCCCCCGCCATTCGCCCACCGACGGTGCCGGCGTCCACGAGCCGGATTCGCTTCACGATCACCGCCGATCACACCGATGAGCACATCGACCAGGCGCTGACGGCACTCGCACAGGCAGGTCGCACGCTCAACATGATCTAAGCACCAATCGCCCTTTGCAGAGCGGCTGCCAGCCACCGTTTCTCCCTCGTCTCTTCTGGGTATTTTCTTGCTTTCTCACCTTCCTATGGCATGATCGAATCAACCTGACGAGCCATGATCCTCTACTCATAGCGACGCTCGTTTATCCATACATTCTCTCACTGCATGGAGTGATCCGATGATTGATATCTCCAAACTGTTGACCTTTGGCGTCCAACAGGGCGCCTCGGACTGCCACATCAGCGCCGGTGAACCACCGATGATCCGCCTGCATGGCGATCTCAAGAAACTCGACCATCCTCCCCTGACCCAAGATGAAACTCACGCGCTTATCTACGACATGATGAGTGACGCGCAACGGAAGAATTTCGAAGAACACCGGGAGTGTGACTTCTCCTTCGACCTGGGCGACATCGCCCGATTCCGCGTCAACGTCTTTGTGCAAGGGCGCGGCTTAGGCGCCGTGTTCCGGACCATTCCGACGGAGATTCTTCCCCTGGAAAAACTCGGCATGCCGCCGATCCTCCGACAGCTCTGCGACCGCGAAAAAGGCCTGATCCTGGTGACCGGCCCAACCGGGTCCGGGAAATCCACCACACTCGCGGGCATGATCGACTATCTCAACAACACCTTCGAAGGACACATTCTCACGATCGAAGATCCGGTCGAGTTTGTTCACAAATCCAAAAAATGCCTGGTCAACCAGCGGGAACTGGGCGTCCACACGCTGTCGTTCGCCAACGCCCTCCGCGCCGCACTCCGCGAAGACCCCGACATCATTCTCGTCGGCGAAATGCGAGACCTGGATACGATCCAGCTGGCGTTGACCGCTGCCGAAACCGGACACTTGGTCTTTGCGACCCTGCACACGTCCAGCGCCCCGAAAACCATCGACCGCATCATCGACGCCTTCCCTCCGAACCAACAGGCCCAAGTCCGCGCACAGCTCTCGGAAACGCTGGAGGCAGTCTTGACCCAGACGCTCCTGAAGAAGAAGAGTGGTGGCCGGATTGCGGCGGTGGAAATCATGGTCGGTACCACAGCGGTGCGGAACCTCATCCGCGAAGGCAAACTCCATCAAATTCCCGGCATCATGCAGGCCAGCCAAAAAGATGGGATGCAAACCATGGACATGGCCCTGGTCGATCTGGTCACACGAGGGCTGGTGACAAAAGCTGAAGCTCAATCGCGCAGCATGAATCCCAATCTCTTTAGCGCCGCTGCAGGAGGCGCCGCGTAAACGGGCACTCGGCGCAAACGAAACGGGTTTCCCACGGCATTGGAAAGAGGCATTTCATGGATGTTCGCACGCTTCTCGAAGTGATGGTCAAGCAGGAATCGTCGGACCTGTATCTCACCGTCGATGCGCCCCCCATTTATCGCATCCATGGCTCGACACATCGGACCGATGCGCCGCCGTTCACGAACGAGCAACTCGAATCGCTGGCGCTGGCCCTCATGCGAGGCCAGCAGCGAGGTGAGTTCGAAGAGAAGATGGAGATGAACCTTGCCCTTTATTATAAGGACCTCGGCCGCTTTCGCGTCAACATCTTCCGACAGAAGGGCAACGTCGGGTTGGTGTTTCGTCATATCAAAGCGGAGATCATGACAGTCGAACAGCTAGACCTGCCGCCCATCGTCAAAGACATCGCTATGACCAAGCGGGGTCTGGTGTTGGTGGTCGGCGCGACCGGCTCCGGAAAATCCACGTCCCTCGCCGCGATGATCGACCACCGCAACACGGTGCATGCGGGCCACATCATCAGCGTGGAAGACCCGATCGAATTTGTCCATCACCACAAGAAATCGATCGTCACTCAGCGCGAAGTCGGCTTCGACACCCATTCCTTCGGACACGCGTTGAAAAATACCCTGCGTCAGGCACCGGACGTCATTCTCATCGGTGAAATCCGGGATACGGAAACCATGGAAGCCGCGATCACGTTCGCTGAAACCGGACACCTCTGCCTCGGAACGTTGCACTCGAATAATGCGAATCAATCGATCGAGCGCATCATGAACTTCTTCCCGGTCGAACGGCACGCGCAGATCTATCTGCAGCTCTCATTGAACCTGCGGGCCATCATCTCTCAACGATTGATCCCCTCCCTCGACGGCCGCCGCGTGCCTGCACTCGAAATCATGCTGGATACACCGCGCATCAAGGACCTCATCAAACGTTCTGAGATCGATACCCTGAAAGAGGCGATGGAACAGGGCATCGACGAAGGCTGCCAGACATTCGACCACGTGCTCCTGCAACTCTATAAGGCAGGGAAGATCAGCATTGAACAGGCGTTGATCAATGCCGACAGCGCGAACAACCTCCGTCTGAAAATTAAACTGGCGGGATTGAAAGGCGATGACGCAGTGGCCGCCCTCCTGGACAAGAGCGACCGGGATGAGAAGGGGTTCCAGATTCAAGGACAACTGGGTCAGGGCGGGAGCAAAAAGCGCTGAGGGTCAGGGCATTGCTGCTCCCTGATCCTCAAGGTCTATTCCTCCGCGAGCGCACACCACGCAATTGATCGGCACACCCGCTTAAGGGCGTCCCGAGGGGGGCTCTTCCACCGCCTGTTCGAGATACGACGCGATTTTACTCAATGCAGCCCCACTCAGCTTCCGTCCGTACCACGTCGGCATCGTATCCGGTGGAAACCCTGGCACCACATAGGTCCCCGGGGATACCACTGATTCCACAATGTACTCACGAACCGTCTGCGCCTGCCCTTTATACTGTGGATCAGCCAGGCGACTCGCCCCGGTCTTCCCCAGCCACAGTGGTGGACCGACCTGCCCCTTCGCTCCTGCAATGCCGGGAATCTGATGGCAAACCGGACAGCCGGCGCGGACAAAGAGTTCCTGAATCGGTTCATCCCCCGTCACCAACGGCACCATGTTCGGGTCAATATTCTGGACAGTCGGGGTTGAATCAGATGGAGGCGAGATATTGCGGATCCCCGCCAGCGCAACCAGGAACACAAGCCCTGCCGCGAACGTGGCAACGGCCTTGTGCTTTCGGTTCGGCGGTGGAACAGACGATGCGGCACCTGAATCAAGCATAGGCAGGAACCAGGAAACTTACGAAGGCCTCAGTGCTCACCCCTGCCTCTATTTCTTGGCATCCATCGCGCAGCGAAATCCAATGGTGCGGTCCTGAAAACCAGGCTCCGCCGCGACCCGCGCAGACGCACTTAACGCCACAGGCAAATCGGCCCACGACCCGCCACGAATCACCCGTTTCTCGCCATTAGCAGGACCCGTCGGATTTTTGTCGGGACTCTTGCCGTAATACGTACGATCGTACCAATCGGCTATCCACTCGGCCGCATTCCCCGCCATGTGATGGAGGCCGTACGGACTCCGCCCCCCGGCTTTCAGCCCGTGGCGGACACTCATCCCTTCCACCCCACCGGCCACACTCACCAACGTAATGGCTTCGCTCACCCACACGCCGCGATTGTAGTTGGCAATGTCCACGAACGGCTGCATGGGGCCCCACGGGTACCGACGGCCATCGGTTCCACGCGCAGCCTTCTCCCATTCAGCTTCCGTCGGGAGTCGCTTCCCTGCCCAGGCACAATAGGCCGCCGCATCCTCCCAACTCATCCCGACAGCCGGACGATCGCTGACCGTCTCCGCCGCTTCATCATCCCAGGTCGGCGGCGCATCATATCTCGCCGCCTGAAGAAACTTTCGATAGAGTTGCAGCGACACTTCATATCGATCGATGACATACGCGTCGAGGGTCACCACATGTTCGGGGCGCTCGGCGGGAAGCCCATCGTTGCTCCCCATCGTAAAAGGCCCGGCCGGAACCAACACCATCGGCGCACCATCCTGCCCTGTGATCGCCTCAGCCCCGCCGGCCTGGCCATCCGCCCCAGACAGTGGCTCGGCTGCTCGCACCGACCAGACTCCGACAAACAGAATGACGGATACCACGAAGGTCATACTGAACAGACGCATATACACCTCTCACCGACGGATACACCTAGACACAACCCGACTCTACCCAGTCAAAGTGTAGCCGCGAGTCTGTGCAAACTCAACTACATGTAAAGGAGCGTGCTCTGAGGAGGGATTTACTCAACTGGCGGAGACGTGCAACCCCTGCAATCTATCCCGACACTTCGTAGAACAACTATGGGGGGACAGATACAGAAACAGATTCGGCCGGCATGCGACGCATGCCGGCCGCACGAGACACCAGGCTCATAGCTATAAATGGTTCATTACTTGAGCTCTGCAACCCGCCGGTCGTGGTCCTTCACAGTCCGCAGCGCCGCCAAATCAGAACGCTCCAGGAGATTATGCAGTACTTCCTGCTTCAACTGAATCATCAACGCTTTGCTATGGACGGATGATGGCGCGGTATCCTGCAGGAGATTCAGCCACCCTGTCGTGGCAACGTCATAGCGATTATTCGGCATCGCTGTGTGCAACTCTTGAAACACCGTAATGGCATCGGCCCGATTCTCGAACAGTGCGACCAAGCCACGCGTGTAGTAGGCTTCTTCGCAGGCCAACCCTTTATGACAATTCTTCATGCGGATGTCTTGCGCATGGGCAATCACCTGAAGGGGCTTCAACTCGTTGGCATCGACGGGGAAGAACGCGCTACTCGGTAACGTCGTGGAAGAGCCGGGCTTACTCATCGTCGTACATCCTTCAAAGCCACCGGCGATCAACGTCCACAGGGCGAGGGAAAGAATGGTTCGTCGCGACATCGTAGACCTCCTAAGCAGCGCGGACAGGGTGGCGCGCGGTGATGGGGCTGATCTCTTGCGTTGCATCGATGTTCTGACTGTACCATCGAACCCCGATTCGGCCATTACACGGAGGCTGTACCTCTTCGGTATTGGGCAAAAACGTACTACAAAATCCCACTAATTAAAGGCTTTTCATGGACAGAAGATCTGGGAAACGAGGGTGGCGGCAGAGCTGTGTCGAGCTGATGGTGAAATGAGAGAGGGAACGTTGTCGTGGTCGGAAAGGAAATCGCCCCGCCAGGAAGGCGGGGCGACGGAAACTACGCCCTAGTGCCAGTTGGCGGCGAGGACCGTCTGTACTTCCTGCGGTCGTTGATCGATCGCCTGGTCCCACGTCAGCCCTGTCTGCTGGCTGAAGGTTGCCATCGCTTGGATCAATTGATCCACCTGCGTATTCAGCAACGCTTGTCCATTGCCGGCCTGAATGGTTTCTGTTTGATTCGTCGCACCTCCGTACCAGTTCTGAATCGTCACCTGGTCCGTGCTGCCGTGGATCGCCAATCGCAGGTCATTGGCCTGTCGGCTGAGCACCAGATCCAGCGGATTGATCGTAGCCCCGAAGAGTACGCTGTCGGCTGTGCCCGCGTTGTCGATCACCGTGTCCTGGCCGCCGCCTCGGCCATACAAATACGTATCGTTTCCGCCCAACCCCGTCAATACATTGTTAGCACTATTACCACTCATCGTGTTGTTCGAAGCATTGCCGGTTCCGTTGATCGCTGCCGTTCCGATCAACGTCAAATTTTCGAGATTGGTGCCCAACGTATACGTGATGCTGCTTTGCACGGTATCGGTTCCCGCTCCCGAATTTTCCACGATAGTATCGCCGGTCCCGATCACATACGTATCATTGCCGGCCCCGCCGGTGAGCACGTTGGCCGCACTATTACCCGTGAGGACGTTATCCAGTGCGTTGCCCGTGCCATTGATGGCGGCTGTGCCGGTGAGCGTCAGGTTTTCCACATTCGCGCCTAAGGTGTAGGTCAACGAACTTTGAACCGTGTCATTCCCGGCATTGGCCAATTCCGTCACCGTATCGCCCGTGCCGACGACATACGTATCGTTGCCGGCGCCGCCGGTCAGGACGTTCGCAGCGCTATTGCCCGTCAGCACATTATCCAGCGCATTGCCCGTGCCATTGATAGCGGTTGTGCCGGTGAGCGTCAGGTTTTCCACATTCGCACCTAAGGTGTAGGTCAACGAACTCTGGACGATATCCATACCCTCATTCGCATTCTCCACCACCGTATCGCCCGCATTATCACGGACATAGATATCATCCCCTGCTCCGCCCGACATCGCGTCCGCGCCTGTTCCACCGTTCAACGTGTTGGCCCCGCTGTTCCCGATTAGCGTATTGTTCAGGGTATTGCCGGTGCCATTGATGGCGGCAGTACCGGTAAGGGTGAGATTCTCAATATTTGAGCCCAGCGTAAACGTGACCGAACTCTGCACGGTGTCCGTGCCGGCGCTCGCGGCCTCAGTCACGGTATCCCCAGTGTTATCGACGACATAGGTGTCATTCCCAGTCCCACCGGACATCGCATCGGCACCCGCGCCTCCATCAAGGAGGTTACTTCCCGTATTGCCGGTGAGGCTGTTGTTCAGCGCGTTGCCCGTGCCATTAATCGCCAAGGTGCCCGTTAAGGTGAGATTTTCGACTTCAGCCGCCAAGGCATAAGTAATCGAGCTTTGCACCAGATCGGTTCCTCCTCCGGGCGCCTCTGTCACAACGTCTCCAGGATTATCCACAACATAGGTATCGTTCCCCGCGCCGCCGTTCATCGTATCCGCACCGGTCCCACCATTTAGGACATTCGCGACGCTGTTTCCTGTCAAGACGTTATTCAGTGAATTGCCGGTGCCGTTAATGGCGGTCGTGCCGGTGAGCGTAAGGTTTTCAAGATTCGCGCCGAGGGTGTAGGTCACCGAGCTTTGCACGGTATCAATGCCCGCCCCGGCGTTTTCAACAATTGAATCTCCGGTTCCTACGACATAAGTGTCGTTGCCCGCGCCGCCGGTCAGGACGTTGACCGCACTGTTGCCCGTGAGGACGTTGTCCAGCGCGTTGCCCGTGCCATTGATGGCGGTCGTGCCGGTCAGGGTGAGATTCTCCACATTCGAGCCCAACGTATATGTGATCGAGCTCTGAACCGTATCAGTGCCTTCAGTGGCTTGATCATTCACGATATCGCCAGCATTATCAACAACATAGGTGTCGTCGCCCGCCCCGCCAGACATGGCATCCGCACCCGTCCCGCCGTTTAGCATGTTCGCCGCGCTATTGCCTATCAGCGTATTGTTGAGCGTATTGCCGGTGCCATTGATCGCGGCCGTGCCAGTGAGCGTCAGATTCTCGAGATTCGCACCCAGCGTGAACGTGACGGCACTCTGCACCGTGTCGGTCCCCTGGCCAGCCGACTCAGTGACGGTATCACCGGCATCTACGATATAGGTATCGTTCCCGCCTCCTCCCGCCAAAGCGTTTGCTGCGCTATTCCCGATCAACACATTGTTCAGCACATTGCCCGTGCCATTGATGGTCGCCGTGCCGGTCAGCGTCAGGTTCTCGAGATTGGCTCCTAATGTATAGGTGATGCGGCTTTGCACCGTATCGGTTCCAGCTCCGGCATTTTCCGTGACGACATCTCCCACGTTGTCGACGACATAGGTATCGTCGCCAGCATCCCCGGACATGGCGTCGGCGCCTGCTCCTCCGTCAAGCACATTGGCCCCGGTATTCCCGTTCAGAACATTGCTCTGAGCATTGCCAGTCCCATTAATCGAGGCAGCCCCAGTGAGGGTCAGATTCTCCAGATCAGGAGTGAGTGTAACGTTTGATGAACTGAAGACCGTGTCCGTCCCTTGATCGGCCAACTCCACGATCGTGTCCGTGCTGTCTACGATGTAGGTATCGTCACCCGCTCCTCCGGTGAGGACATTGGTTCCGCTGTTCCCAGTCAGGATATTGTTCTGGGCATTCCCGGTCCCATTGATGGACGCCGTCCCCGTCAAGGTCAGGTTCTCCAACTCATTCGCCAGCACCCAACTCACTGAGGCCTGCACTGTGTCTGTGCCCTCTCCGATATTCTCAATGATCGTATCCGCCCCGTCCACGACATAGATGTCGTCGCCGGCGCCGCCGGTCAACACATTCGCGCGGCTGTTGCCCGTCAGAACATTATCCAACTCGTTCCCGGTTCCGTCGATCGCAGTCGTGCCGATCAGCGTGAGATTTTCTAACTCGCTGCTGAGGGTGAATGTTTGGTCGGTGATGACGGTATCGATACCACCGAACAGTTGTTCGACGATCGTATCGCCGATTCCGACGAGATAGGTATCGTCGCCGGCGCCGCCGATGAGCTGATCCGCTCCGGCGCCGCCGTCCAACATGTTATTGGCACTGTTCCCCGTCAGGACATTGTTGCCGGTATTTCCCGTCGCATTAATCGCCGCTGTGCCCGTTAACGTCAGATTCTCCAAATCGGCGCTCAGCGTATAGCTCTGGTCGGTACTAACCGTGTCGGTGCCCTGACCCGCCAATTCCACGATCGTATCGCCCGTCCCGATCACATACGTATCATTGCCGGCCCCGCCGGTGAGCACATTCGCAGCGCTGTTGCCGGTCAGCACATTATCCAACTCGTTGCCGGTGCCGTTGATCGCGGCGACCCCGGTGAGCGTTAGATTCTCCAAGCTGCTACCCAAGGTAAAGCTGACCGAACTCAACACCGTATCGACCGACCCGCCGCCCGCCTCGATGACCGTATCGCCCAGGTTGTCGACCACGAAGGTATCGTTGAATATTCCCCCGATCATCGTGTCCGCACCGAGCCCGCCGTCAATGTAGTTGAGCCAATGCTGATCTCCTACTATGAGATTATTCAGGGCGTTGCCGAAGAAATTGCGCGTCGCCAAAATCGTGACGCCGGCATCGGTAATAATGAGATTCTCCACATTGTCCGGCAGGGTATAATTCCAACCGCGATTCCAGTCGCCGATGAGTGTGATCGTATCGGTCCCTTGGTTGGACGCCTCGATCACCGTATCGGCATTGCCTACGACGGTATAGCTGTCGTCACCCATCCCTCCTTGCAACGTATCGCTTCCGCCGCCATTGTAGTCATTGACGCTTCCCGTGAGGATGTTATTACCACTGTTCCCAAGGATCACGTTGTCCAACAAATTTCCTGTCCCGTCTACGCTAAAATAGCCCGTCAATGTTAGATTCTCGACATTCCCCGGCAAGGTGTACGACACGAGACTTTGGATGGTATCGGTCCCCTGGCTGACCCCTTCGGTCACGGTATCTTGAGTGTTATCCACGACGAACGTGTCGTCACCGGCCGTGCCGGTCAGCGAATTGACGGCACCCACGAACGTCTGACTCGCAATTGCCGCAGCATCCCAAATTGTGCCACCGTCAAAGGTGATTTGCTCAATCGCGGTCGCGTTATTCATTCGAAGTTGGGTCGAGCTTTGATCGAGGCTGAGCAAGAGCTCCGTTCCATTCCGGAGGAGTGTGACGTCACCGGGGAGCACTCCTGGAGCCAACTGAATCTTGTCGGTCGTACCTCCGACGTCTCCGACGAGGTCTGATCCAGCTCCACGCCCAAAGACATAGGTGTCATTGCCCAAGCCACCAAACAGAGTATCATTCCCAGGTCCGCCATCTATTGTGTCATTCCCATCATAGGCATTAATAAAGTCGTTCCCGGCGAGCCCAGAAAGGGATTCGCTCCCATTCGTTCCAATGAGATAGTCGTCGCCCAGCGTTCCCGTATCCGCGAACGCTTGTAGCATCGCGTTGTCCCACACCGTGCCGTTCGCAAACTCCACACGGTTTACCCGGGTGGCATTCAAGGGGTTCAACCAGTCCCACAAAAGCATTTGATCGTTCGTGCCATTAATGCTCAGCACTAACCCATCGCTGGTTCCTCGTACCGTGACATCAGTCGGCAACACGCCCGAAGCAAATCGGATAGTCCCAAATTGCGCATAAATAATATCCCGCCCGTCGCCGCGGTCGAAGAGGTACTCATTCTGTCCACCGTAACTGTCGTAGATCGTGTCATTTCCGGACCCGCCTTGAAAGGTGTCGTTACCGGAAAAGCCCTCCAATCGGTCTGCACCGGCCCCGCCTATCAACACATTAGTGCCCGTTTCTCCAGAAATGCCCGAATACAGGATATCATTGCCGTTACCACCGTCCAGCGTGTCGCTGCCCGCTCCGCCGTTCAGCTGATCGTCGCCGTCTCCACCTTCCAGCGTATCGTTGCCGTCTAGACCATTGAGCGTGTCACTTCCGCCCAAGCCTCGAATCAGGTCGTTCCCCGCCGTGCCAGTCAGAGTTTCGCTGACTGCGGTACCGATGATCTCATTCAGCCCGTGCGCCACCGTCAGCGTAAACACATCCGAGACGTTCAGGCTACCCGTGTCGGTTGCGGTGACTGTTACGTTGAGGGTACCAACGTCCGCGAACTGCGGTGTGCCGGTAAATGTTCGAGTTGTCGGATTGAACTGGAGCCAGGCCGGTAACGGACTGTTGTCGGCCAACATGGCGCTGTAGGCGAGGGCATCGCCAGGATCCACATCGGCGAATGTCCCGGCCGGCACTATGAAACTGAATGGCACATCTTTCGTCGCCGATTGGTCCACCAGTGCCGCAGCGACGGTCGGAGCCTCGTTCACATTGGTGATCGTGAGGTTGAACGTGTCTGACGCCGTTTGGTATCTCCCGTCGGTGGCGGTGACGCGCAGGCCCACCGTGCCGACCTGCGCATCGTCCGCAGTCCCGCTGAACGTGGCAGTCTGCGCGTCAAAGTTTAACCACACCGGGAGAGCTGAGCCGTCGGCGAGGCTCGCGCTCAAGGTGAGCCCATCGCCCACATCCTCATCGGCAAACATATTCGCCGGTAAGGCAAACGACCAGGGCACATCTTCCGGCATACTTTGATCGACTACGGGATTGACCACTGCGGGTGCGTGATTGGTAAACACCGGGTAGAGATCCCCGAGATTTACCAGACTGCCCTCTGCAAATTGAAGCGTGGACACGACCAGCGAACCCAGTACCGTATTCTGATTGAAGCCCGTTAACTGGACCGCATCCGCCCCACCGTTGTATGCGATCGTGAGGGTGTCCGCAGTGTGCGTATAGGTGAGATTGGACGCTCCGATCCCTGGGCCGAACACAATGCGATTCCCGTCCGTCGTTGTGACCGTATCCTGGATGGTATCGAGTCCGTCGCCGAGGGCGAAGGTGTAGATGTCATGCCCTGCGCCTCCCACCAGCAGATCGTTGCCCGCGCTTCCCGTTATCGTATCGTTGCCGGCCCCGGCATAAATGCTGTCGTTGCCGGCCCCGGTCCTAATCACATCGTTTCCGGACGTGCCGACGATCTGCCCACTCGGGAGTCCCAGTAAGTCAGCAAGCGCGAAGGTCTGGCCGCCGGCGACAATGTTCTGCATGCCATCCGTGCCGTTGACGCCCGTGTTGGTAAATCCATGCACGAGGATGGAATCGCCGGTTGGACCGACTTGGATCAACAGCGTGTTGTCTGCCTGGTTGTGAGCAAAGGTGAGCATCTCTCGCGTGATCAAAGGATCGAACATGATCGTGTTCACCTCTCCGACCACATCCTCTTCCACAATCTGATCCTGACCATCGCCGGGCGTAAAGAGATAGATGTCGCTCCCCGTCTCACCGTGGAGGATGTCGCTCCCGACCCCACCATAGAGTTCGTCATTTCCGTCTCCGCCCAAGAGCGTATCGGCTCCCTCCTCCCCAAAGAGCCCGTCATTCCCGGCATCTCCACTGATGAGGTCATCGCCGATCCCGCCCTGCAGGCGATCTGCGCCCTCGTCACCGAACAACGTGTCGTTGCCCGCATCGCCCAGGAGGAAATCGTCGCCGGCGTCGCCCGCCAGCTGATCCTCTCCATTGCCCCCCTGCAGCTCATCGACCCCGTCTCCACCAAAGAGCGTATCGTTCCCGTCACCTCCCTTGAGAAGGTCATCGTCCTCTTCACCGTCCAGCAGATCCGCGCCCTCTTGCCCCAATAAGAAATCGATTCCGGTGCCACCCAAGAGATTGTCGTTGCCTAAACCACCTTGCAGCTCATCATCTCCGGCATCGCCGAATAAATCGTCATCCCCGTCTTGTCCGAAGAGCAGATCATTTTCGCTCCCACCGACTAGGAGGTCGTTGCCTCCGCCTCCCTGCAATTCATCAACCCCGGCACCGCCATCGAGCATGTCATCGGCGCCAGGCTCGTCGGCATAGTCCCCAACCAGCAAATCATCCCCAACCCCACCGAACAGCACGTCAGCTCCCAATCCACCATAGAGCTGATCGTTGCCTTCGCCACCTTCCAGCCAGTCATTACCTGCCGGTGCGGCATACACGACGCCTTCACCAAACAGCTTGTCATCGCCATTGCCCCCGATGAGAGCATCAGCCCGTCCTCCGCCATAGAGCCAATCATTCCCCGCGCCACCGTCTAGATAATCTTCGCCGTCTTTTGCAGGATCCCACGGCACAATGGTCTCCCCGCCATTGTGATCTCCGTACAACACATCGAGGCCATCGCCACCCAACAGAGTATCGGCCCCTCCGGATCCAATGAGGCTATCATCCCCTGCTCCGCCATCTAAGGTGTCATCACCAGAACCCAAGGAGAAATCAAAGGTCACGAAAAATCCTGTCTGCTCCGGGTCATCAGGTGGAATGATAATGAGTTCAGTCGCGCCGCCGTCTCCCCAGAGGGAATCGTTGTCATTTCCTCCAAGCAGGACATCGTCCCCAGATCCACCCATTAATAGATCCACGCCTTCGCCGCCGTCCAAATAGTCCTGGCCGGCCTGGTCAAGGGCTAAGTCCGCATAAAGCCGGTCGTTGCCATCTCCGCCGAGCAGCACATCGTTGTCTTCCCACCCATAGAGATCGTCATTGCCCCCAAAACCCTGGAGTAAGTCATTGCCGTTTCGGCTGGAGAGACGATCGTTGTTGGGGCCGCCGTAGAGCTGATCGTTGCCCGGCCCCGCATAAATTCGATAACTCCCCTGTCCGCTCTGGAAAATATAGTTTTTTGCTTCGACACGCTCTATGATCCAGGCTCCTGTCTGCGGCA
>JACCDZ011689186.1_pt1 | contig 18447 bp, 27 predicted proteins | sample 7449551 | NCBI WGS metagenome assembly JACCDZ01 (sample SAMN15323452, study PRJNA562643) | freshwater metagenome | isolation source: river surface water | place: USA:Blue River Watershed | collected 2017-08-18
GTTCGGTGCTGGCTTTTCGCCAGCCGACATGGAACGCATTTGTAAAAACTCCATAGTCAGGGCGTGAGGGGAGGATCTCTCTGCGGCAGATTCGTGTAGTTTATTAGACATAATAAACATTTGTCATAAGAAATGTTTACTGTGTCAGCCGTTGCTGCACTAGCAGGGGTCGGCGTCATCATCAACAGAGTTGTCAGCACTAGGGTCGCTACCAGTGTTCCTAGTGTGCTTCGAAAATCCCGCCAGAACCCTTGTTTTTCCTCGTTTTTTGCCCTTTCTTCTTCGCATGCTGCAATGATTGCCATTGGGTCAATCCCAAGGTATCTGCCAACCATGATGCACGCGAAGTTGTCCATTTTGCTTACCCCGTTTTTGTAGTTCCACAGGGCCTGTGCGCTCATCTTCAGTTGTTCAGCTTTTTTGCTGTCCGGCATGTCTCCCATGCGTTCCAGCGCATCTACCAAGTAACTCACTGAACTTTTTGTCATAGCTATCCCTTGCAATTTACAAGGCCTTGTAATTAAGCTTCAGCAATACAAGGTCTTGTAGTCCTTGTTCGCAATTCAAATTCTAGCAGGGGACAAGCCATGACACCGAACGCCATGACAGTAGCCGAGTTCTGTTTAGAGAAAGACCGCCGCCGTGATGTCTTCCTCAGAGTTGATTCTGAAGTCAACTCGTATGCCCGAGTCCTTGCTGAGGGCCTCATTGCTGGTGAGTCGCATGACTATATCCAAAACGTTTTGGCTGGCTACGTTAGCGCCAAGCATGCAAAAGATATTGCCTTTCAAGAGTACGTCCAGTTTCTCCCGCCCCCTGCCGCTTCAGATTCACACCAACAGCCATAACACCGGAACGCCATTCCGCCATTACGCCCATAAGGAGCCAGCCATGTGCCTGAAAGTCCGCCTTGAAAAAGAAAACTCGCAAGCCCGCATTCGCCCTTTCACTTCCAAGGACGGACGGCAATTCGAGTTCACAGAACAGACTTGCTATGTCTACCCCGTAGACATGGACGGTTTGCCAGAACTCCACGGCGTCAAGTGCAAGATCACGCTTGCCAAGGGCCAAGCCCCGTATCCGCCAGGCGATTACGTTGTTCACCCTTCCTGCATTTCATTCACTGCCTTCGGCCAGACCACCGAACGCAACATCCGCATCTGCACCGTCGATGAATTTGTAGAAATCATGAAACGCACCCTTCACGCCAACGGGCTGAAGGTCGCGGCATGACTTCCGCCGAAATCCTAGAGGCATGGACATGGGGCTTCGGCGCCGTGTTCGGCTTCTGGTGTATGGGCCTGCCGATTGGTTGGGCCGTCAATCTCGTCAAAAAAGCCTGAAAGGAATCACCATGAAATTCATGACTATCGCCAAGCGCTTCGGCGCCAAGGTTGTTGCCGCCACCGTTATCACTGCTCCGGCTCTGGCCTTCGCTGCTGATCCGGTTCTCGATGCCGTTGACTTCTCCACCGTTGCCACGTGGGTTGGCGGCGTGGGTGTTGCCATCGTCGGTATCGCCATGGCCTTCAAGGGCATCGCCCTCGGCAAGCGCGCTGTGAGCAAAGTGTAAGTCACAGCCAGTTCAAAGCGGGGGCTTCGGCCCCCGTCACTATTTAGAGGCCCGAAAAATGGAACCCTTCCTCATTTATGTGCTGATCGGCTCTTTCAGCGGCTTGGCCCTGATTGCCGGCATTCACTTCGGGAGTGCCTTTTGATGAAACGACTAACCCGTAATTTGACTGCCTTGGCTTCGGGTTTTGCCATTGGTGGCTTGCTCGTTATCAGTGCTGACGCCAATGCCGCGAAATTTAATGCACCCATTAAAGGTAATGTGAACTCAGTGCGTGATGGCTATTTCAAGCCGTCAACGGGTAATCCGACGACTAGCTATACAGTTGGTGGCTCTACGATTCGTGACGTGACATCAACCGGAACCGATGTCACGGTTAGCCGTGAAACGCCCTTTGGATTCAAAAGCAAATTCGGCCCGCTTTCCGGCGTGGTTATTGATGCCATCAAGTTCGAAAAGCCAGCCCTTGGCGGGATCATGAAAGGCTTGTTCCGTGGCGGGCTGTGGGGCTTGGGCGTGGGTCTGGCCGTAGAGGGCTTGGTCGGCTTGGGCTACCAGTGGTATCAGGAAAATACTAACTTTGGCAAATTCAACTATGCCACACCTCCAGGTGTAAGCCTTGGCGATTATGCTTATTGGAGATTATCGTCAACGGATAATTTTAGAACTGGCCCCAGTTTAAATGACCCTCTTGTTGTTAAGGAAACTTTATTTCCTTATTGCCCAAAGGCTATGTATCTGCCTGCTTATGCCATTTCCTATCAATTACAGTCTTCTGAATACCCGACTGTAAGTGGTCTTTCAGGTTATGGCTGCACTTACAAAGTTACTTATGGTAATGGCGCCACCTCTACTGAATCAAAAGGCTGGGCCATTAACAATACAACTAAACCTAGATACACCGATTTTCCTTTTACACCGTTTACTGACGCTCAATGGCTTGAAGCCACCACAAGGCTTGCCAACGAGAACCCGCAAAAAGCGATTGACGCCATTGCCGCCAGCGGTCAGCCCGTTGAATACGACGTACTCGACACCCGCACCCTCAAGTCGCCCATGGTTTCGCCATCTGTTCAGCAGAGTAAAACCGTTACCTCTGAGCCGGACGGCTCAACAAAAACTGCCATTACATCGGGTCAGTCTTCGCTGACCATGACCCCGCAAGGCCAGATCAATGTTGAAGACAAGCTGACCACAACCACGACGTCCACCTATCCGGATGGCTCCAGCTCTACCAGTACCTCAGAAACGACGACCAATCCCCCAGTTGAAACGCAAGACCCAACTGTGCCGGAAGCTCAGCCTGAACTGCCGGCAGACCCTGCCATGCCGACGGTGCCCGAGCTGTATAAGCAAAAGTACGAAGACGGCCTGACTGGTGTCTGGAATGACAAGAAAGACGAATTCATGAATTCGGACTTCATCCAGTCGATCAAAAGCATGGCCCCCGATGGCCTCGATTCGGGCAGCTGCCCGACTTGGACGCTCGGCTTTGATATGGGCATCGCCAACTATGGCGAACAGACCCTGCCGTTCCCGTGCTGGCTTGTCCCGTTCCTCAAGGCGGTGGTGATGCTGACCGCCGCGTTCACTGCTCGAAAAATCATCTGGGGGTAAATCATGGCAATCATTGCTCAGATTTTGTCGTTCGTTCTCGGCAAGTTCGTTTCGCTGGCGTCTATCGCCATTGCCATTGCTGTTGCTGCCTTTACCGGCTTGTGGCTGCTCAGTACCGACATGGCGGCATGGGTGTTTGAGCAGGTCTTGGACTTGGTGATTACCATCCTTGACAGCTTCAACCTGTCCTTTGACTTCCTGAACGTCGCGCAATACATCCCCGCCTTGCCTGCTGACGTGGTGAACCTGATGGGCCTGCTCGGGATCGGGCAGGCGCTGGGCATCATCTTTGGTGCCATCAGTATCAAGGTGATCTTGCAGCTGATCCCGTTCACTCGCTTGGGGAGCTAATCATGATCAACCTGTTGATTGGTGCTCCAGGTGGCGGCAAGTCCTACGAAGCCACCGCCTTCCATGTCCTGCCGGCGCTTGAAGCTGGCCGCAAGGTGATCACGAATTTGCCCTTGAACCGAGAGCACATCGAGGCGGTTTTCCCTGACGCCAAGCATTTGCTCGTGATCCTCACGGAGTCAAAGAGGGCGGGCAAGTTGCCCTTTGCCGTACTGGAAGACTGGCTAGACGATTGGCGGCATCACGGTACAGGTGCCGGCCCGCTTTACGTGGTGGATGAATGCCATCAGGTATTGCCGCGAAGCGGCACGGAACAGGCCATTGTTGAACACGCCGCACTGCACCGGCATACCGGTGCGGACTGGCTGTTGATGACGCAAGACCACGGCAAGATCAACAAGGACATCAAGGCATTGGTACAGCTGTCCTACGTGGTTCGCAAGAATGTCGCTCTTGGCAGTACCGACAGCTATACCCGCAGTGTCTACGATGGCCTCAAGACATCCGGCACCGCTAACAGGGTCAGCCAGCTGACCCGCACCTATTTGCCTGCGTACTTCAAGTTCTACAAGAGCCACACCCTCAGCAGTTCCGCCGTTTTGGAAGAGGGCGCCCGCGACGTCACACCGTCCTTCAAGAAGTTCATGTATGCCGGCATTGCCTTGGCCTTGCTTGGCCCTATCGGTGTCGGCGCCTTCTACGCGTACAAGCATTGGTTCAAAGAGCCAAAACAAGCTGAGCAACAGGCCAAGCCTTCCGGCTCTGATGTGCCAGCATCCAGCAGCACGGCGGCGGCGACTAGCGCACGGCGGAGCACGGGCGCCGCTGCCGTGCCTGCCAATGCCACGGCATCCAGCGCCCCCATGGCCGGCTTTCAGCTTCGTTTGCTCGGCACGGTCTGGCAGGACACGAAAAAGGTCTGGTACTTCGCCGTCGAATCCAACGGGGTGCAACAGTATTTCCTGACCGGTTTTGACCTGCACAAGGCCGGCTATCGCCTCAAGAACGTCGCTGACTGTGTTGTCCAGGTCGAACACGACCAAGAGCCAACGCCTTTCTATGTGCACTGCGGCCATGCCTTCACGGCACGGGCGTCGTTGCGTGACGGCGTCGATGCGGCCACTCCTGCCGTTGTTGCCCCTGTCACACAAAGCACTGAGCAGTTGGCCGCACCGGCTGACAGCTACCCGTCTGTTCCGGACGGGCGCGGCAAGACGAACCTGATGACCACGCCCCCGTATACGGGGTGATTCCCTAGATCGCTGGCAGTGCAAGGCGGGGTTTTGCCTTGTGCTGGCAGTGATCCACCAAGCGAAGCGCGGTAGCTCCCCCCAACAAAGAAAAAACCCCCGCAACAGCGCCAACTGTTCGGGGGCATGGACACGGCCTAATCATGTCAATTTCGATTCTACAGCACTCCGAATATCAACCCAAGCCGGTGACGAAGACGCGGGACGCGAAGCGGCCCGCTGGGCTTGTCCTTACTGAAACAAGTGAGAAAAGCGAAGCGGGCTGGCATGTCGTCGACAGCCAGCTCTCACGGTTGAAGCGTATGAAACAAGCCGTTATCACCTCGGGGCGTCTTCACGAAGAGTCCACCAAGAGAAAGGGCTTCACGCCTCAGAAAGCGGCCATGGTGACTTTGACGTACCGCGATGACGTCGAGTGGACGCCACGTCACGTTTCTGACCTGCTGGATCGGATGCGGAAATGGCTCAAGACTCGCCGCATTCGCACGTTCCGCTATGTGTGGGTGCTGGAACTCACCAAGCGGGGCAGGCCGCACTATCACTTGATCGTGTGGCTCCCCAAGGGCATCACCATGCCCAAACCGGACAAACAGGGCTGGTGGCCGCATGGCATGACGAAATGTGAGTGGGCGCGCCGGCCAGTGGGGTATCTGGCGAAGTACGCCAGCAAGGGCCAGCAGTACGATGAACAGGGCAAGCTCATGCCGATGCCTTCCGGTGCCAGAATCTACGGCGTAGGCGGCCTACAGGCCGACCAGCGGGACGAAAAGGCGTGGTGGTTGTCGCCGTCATGGGTGCGGGACGCGTGGACCGTGGCCGACAGGCCACGGCGTGCCATCGGTGGCGGCTGGTACGCGATGAACTCCGGCGAATGGCGCCCGTCGCCATTCGAAGTGTGCTTCGCTGGCGGCATCGTCATGATTCGCCGCGTGGTAGACCAGATCGTGTATCTGGATGACTGCATTGCCCACTCGCTGCACACGGATGGCACGGTACGCGACATCATCAAGACCGCGCCGCAAGCGGGGTACACGGTCAAGCTCTTTGACGGCAGCGAGGCGAGGGCGGTAGAGCTGGACGATAGCGTGACCGCCTTCCGTGGTCATGGCGATTTGCACAAGATGGCCGATCACTACGAACTATCCGAACTCAGCGAGGACATGATTGAATGGGCCGGTTATCCGGTCGATTCGATGTTCAGCCAGGACAAGGGCAGGGCGGCGGAAACTGCGCCTGACTTTGACCCCGACTTTATTCCGTTCTGAATTTTTCTCTGTGCGTATGCACACTACGCCGTAGGCACCCGCGCCCATAGGGAGGCGGACGCATTGTGGAGTCGCCAGCATGGCGCCGTCCGGTTATGCTTCATGCATCAATTGGAGTCTGCCATGTTCAAAATCTTTGGCCTTGCCGGTGCTGTGCTGGTCTTTGTCGCCGTCCACGCGATCACCGATGACAATCTGATTGCCGCACTGGCAGGGCTTTGTTTTCTGGCGCTGGAATGGTGGCAGCGCAAGACACGGGCCTTTTACAAAACTCGTCCAGTCCTTCGTCCAGCAGTGCGGCGCCCACCAGTCAGCAAGGCGGGCTTTAACAAGCCGCAGCCAGTCAAGACAGCCAGCAAGCCGGAGCAGGGCGCCAGCAGCCAGCCAGACAGCAAGGCCACGGCCAGTTACAGCAAACTGCTGACTGCTTGCCTTGGCGATAAGGCAAAGGCTGAGCGGTTGATTGACTATGAAATCCGCAAAGACCCCAAGCTTTCCAGATCGGCAGCTGTGCTTGCGGCACTTGACCGGCTGTACAGGGATCGCCGTGGCACCTAGCCGAACAGGCTATTGACCATCAGGCCAAAGCGGGCCTGCCGGTGGCAGTTGTCGCGGTAGAAGTCCCGTTCGATCATCAGACGTTCGACCAGATCGGTTTGCATGGTGCGCAGGTGGAACAGGCGGCGGTAGTCGGCCAGCCGTTCGACCTCGGCATAGTCGATTGTGACTTGGTAGCCAGCCGGCACAATCAGCCGCGAACCCTCGGCACGGGCGCCGTTCCACACGCCGTCACATCGCAGCTCGTTGTTGTCCAGCAGCTCCAGGTATTTCACGCACACGACAGGCACCGGCGCTTTGCCAGCTTTCCACGCTTGCACGGTGCTGACGGTCACGCCAAGTTCTGCTGCCAGTGCTTCCTCTGACTTCCCGAAATGAAAAAGCCGGATCAGTCGATCCGGCCCGATGTCTGCACAGGTGCAGTAGATTTTGAACTCTTTACGCATTCTGCCGATTCCATGTGTGTCGAAAATGACACGGACAAAAAAACTGTACAAAAGAGCGAAGAAGAGAGGTCAGGTAGCGTTTAATTCTGTGAGTTATTAGACATAATAAACATTATGCGACACGTTACTCAAACCCCTTGGGGGGCTTTTTCACCATTAACTGGGCTCGCCAGCGTCGTCAGAATCACAAGACCGGCCACGGCCAATTGGCCGATCTTTTTGCGAAAATCCGCCCAAAAGTCCCGTCTGGCTTGGGTTTTCTCGCGTTCCATGTTCGCCGCCGCAATGATTTCTAGCGGATCAATGCCCAGGTATTCGGCCACGACGATGCATGCGTAGTCGTCCATGATCCGTTCGCCGTTTTTGTAGCCGCTCAGCGCCTGAGGGCTGATTTTTAGGGTCTCAGCCTTCTTAAAGCCTGGCATTTCACCAAGTTTTTCCAGCGCATCCCGCAAGTAGTCGCTTGACAGCTTCATGACTTTTTCCTTGATTCTACGCAGCTGCGTACTTATCCTGCATTTACTTTCTACGCACATGCGTAGATTGATTGTTGGTTCAATTCTACATCAGCAGGAGTTGGCTCCGTTAAGACCAACGGCCAAAGCTACCTGACACCAAAAGGATTCGACAAATGGCACAGCTCAATGCTTGGGACTACCAGCCAACCCGGACTTCCATCTTTTTCGATCTGCATCAGCACGCTGTGCTCATGAGCGAGTGTCTGAATTCTGAGCTGAACTCCTTGGGCCGGCTTTTTGTTATTGGTTCTGAGCTGACTCCGTACCTTCGTGGCTGCTACGACAGAGCTGTTGCCAATGAGCAAAAGGCCTTTGCTCGTTTCCGCGATTTCAAGATCGAGGATTGATTGCCATGTCACTCAACGCCGTCGAGATTTTCCAGATCAATTTTGAAGTTGCTAATCGCCATTTCAATTCGTGTGCCTGTGTCGTTACTGAGGGTCTGCTTTCTGGTGCGTCTCAGGACTATATGGATCGTGCGATGGCACTTTACGTCGAGGCCAAGGCCGCCAAAGAGCTTGCATGGCAGGAATACAAGCAATTCACCTTGCCTCCTTCTCGTGATTCCGAGTAATCGCCATGTCCGCCTTCTGCACCCAACTCATTTCCCGCATCGGCATCTGCGTCGCTTCCGCAGCACTGACCGGCCTAGTTCTCCTTGTCCCTGTTTATTACTCCTACGCCTCTTGAGGAACGCCACCATGACCACGCAAAACAACCAAACCACCATTTCCGGCCGCATCGGCGAAGTGCGCAAATACGAAAAGCACTTCTACACGGAATTCCTGCTGCCGGCGGCTGACGCCTACAGCCAGCCCGGCATTGTCGAAGTCCGCTCCAACGCGCGCCTTGGCAAAACCGGCGACGAAATCGAATGCCTTGTCGAGATCACCGGCTACCGTGGCAAGCCGTACAAGTACACCGACAAGGACACCGGCGAGCAGATCACCCGCCGCCCTGTGCTCAACGGCCTGCACGCTGTCGAGGCCTAAACATGTCAGGCATTTTCGTCGACTTCATCCGCATCCAGCAGACCCATCCGGTCGGCTACCTTGCGGACGGAACCTACCGTGAACGCTTGCCCGTTGTTGAAGATGGCATCGTTTACAAGTTCCAGCGCGATGAAAATGGTAACTGGCCGCAAGATGAAGATGGGAACCCGATTCCGGTTTACGAATCGGTTTCCCGCCGCTTCATAACCGGCTCCTATGACTCGCTGTACGTCATCCGCTGTGATGGCTCCAAGGTTGAATTTGAAGGCAACGTCGGGCGTTTCTGCCGTCCTGACAATCTCTTCAACTTGGACTTTGATGGTACTGTCCAGAAGATCAACGAAATCCTTGCCACCTACGGCTTGCCACCGTTTTCCGCTGGCGACCCGTACTTCAAGTCCAACCCGAGTGAGCATGACAACAAGCACGGCCTCCTCGTTGACTGGACTGGCGCCAGCGTCTCTGAAGTCCACCTGACACAAAACTTCGCCACCGGCTCACAAGCCAACGCACAGGCTTCTATCGACTGGCTGGCCACGCAATCGGTCAGCCACGTAAAGCGCACCCGAGCCCATGACACAACCGTTGCATGGGGTCGTAAGGCTGGCCGCAAGTACCTGAAAGCGTACCTCAAGGCCGATGAAATGCTTGTCCACCGCCACGGCCGCACTAAAGAACAGATCGAGCAAGACCCCGTTTACCAATACGCCCAAAGTCACGGAATTCTGCGCTTCGAGTTGGAAGCAAAGCGCCTTCTGCTGCGTGACAACCACTGCCGTTTCCTGGGGGAAATCACTATGCCCAAACTCATTCAACTGTTTAACGACGAAGTGCAGCCGCTGCTTGGCCGCGTGAAAGAAGACATCAGCCGCATGGAGCTGGAAACCTTACCGCCTGCCGTTCGCATGACCGCCTCGGCGTACCTGCGAGGGGAAAACGTCTCCGCCCTGCTCTCGCGCCGCACCTTCTACCGCCACCTCAAAACGTTGCGTGACTACGGCATGGACATTTCCGAACCGCTGCCGAACGTGAAGCCCTTCACCACCATCATCAAGGTGGTCGAGATCAAGCCCATCGAGTCGCCGCCAGATTGGTATTGGACGCATCAGCGCCGCATGTCACTAAAGGCCGTGGGCGATTACGACCATGCGCCGGACATCCCTGCCGATGATGCGTTCAGCTATTTCCAGGACTCGGCGGTAATCACTGCCTTCCCTGCTCCGCCATCCCAGCGCAGCCAGCCCGTTTACGCCACGGATTAGGAAAACCTCATGCTTGGTGATTACCCCATTCAAGACATCGTTTTTATTGCGGCCTGCGTCGTTCTCTGGGCGCTGGGTTTTTCTTCGGGAATGAAACGCTGATGGCGCCCGCGGATGCTGCTGAATTGATCGGCTACCTCTTTGCCTGTTGGGGTGCTGGTTTTGTGTCCGGATTGACCATTCTGGCTTTCCGGCGATTTTTTGAAACGCTCTAAGGAGATTCACATGAAATTCATGAAACAGAAGTTTTTCGCCCTTCCTGCCCTGCTGCTGGGTGTTTCCGCCTCGGCTTTTGCCGCCCTGCCGGCCTCTGTTGCCACCACCGTCACCGCCGCCCAGTCCGATGCCTCCGACATGTTCGACCTCATCTTCCCGGTGATTGGCGTCATCGTCGGCATGACTCTGGTGATCAAACTCTTCAAGCGTTTCACCGCCAAGATTTGATGCGAGACCGGCATGAAGCCGTGCAAGGGGGTTTTTCCTTGCGCGGTTTTGTGGCGGTTCACCAAGCGAAGCGCGGTAGGCCGTTGCTTTTGACTTTGAAGTGCAGGGGGTGCAACACGGTGAGTGTTCCGCCCCCTGTTTTACGACTTGACCTGACAAGGCGGAGACATGACCACCACGAGAGCTTTTGCCCTTGCCATTGCCCTGGCATTCCACGCGCTTTTCCCCCTGAAGGCCTTTGCGATTCCCCCCTTGGTGTGGGCCTTTGGCGCTGCCGTTTCCCTTCACGGAAGTGCGCTGCTATTCAAGTTCGATGACGTCAAGCAGCCCGCTTCAGCCCCTGATCCTCAAACCGGTGCGACCTCTGGCGGTGGTGTTTCGTTTAAGTTGAATGGTGAACCAACAATTAAGCCTGAGGGTTGGAAAGACCCTGTGACTCCCCCTGATTCTGGGCAATTGACTACTAATCACGCTGCAAACGTAGATAAATGCAAGTTCACTTTGTCTTGGAACTATAACCGCGCTTATTCGGCCGTCGCTGAGTTCTCGCCTCCTAGCCCTTCTTATGTTGCTTGTAAGGCTACTGATGGTCTTACCGTTAATATGGCTCGGCAAGTTAATGCTTGTACGGCAGGTTATTCACTTTCTGGCATTGGTTGTGTTCTGGTTGATCCTTCCCTTGTTAGAAAGCCAGATGGGACGCCATGTGAATTTGTTTATAAGGCCGGCAAGTTTATTCCTGATCCAAAAAATCCGGCTTGCGATGGCAAAGCCACCAACACTATCTCCCGCACCGGCTGCGATCTGACCACCAGCTTCGAAAAAATGTCGATGACCTGCCCGTCGACCAACTCCACGCTTGAAATGACCCCGACCCAGCTGTCCGGCACCTCAGAGGCCGGCAGCTTCTCCGTTCCCGCTGCCGTCGATGAAAACGGCGTGTACACCGTGTCCGTGCCTGCCAACCTGGGCATTCCGCCGCCGTCCGACAAAATCACTGTCGATTTCTACGGCAGCGTCAACGGTGGTGCGTGGGGCTGCATTGATGGCCACTGCAAGAACACCACCAGTGGTTCAACTGGCGGCACTGGTGGCAGTACAGGCGGCACCACCGGTGGTTCTACTGGCGGCAGCACTGGTGGTTCAACTGGTGGCGATGGCAGCGGCACCGGTGGCACCACCGGCGATGGCTCCGGCACTGGAACAGGCGATGGCTCTGCCGGCACCGGCGATGCCTCCGGTGGCTCCGTCTCCGTTGATGACTCTGGTTTCGCTGGCGCCGATGGCAAGCTTGGCGAGGCACTCGGCAAGAGCCAGGGCGATGCCAATACCGCCGAGGATGGCTTGATGAACAAGATCACCGAGCAGTTCGGCCAGCTCGATAGCATCGGCTTTTCTTGGGTGCCGGTCCCCCGCAACTTTGCGACCTGCCGTCCCATTCCCGTCGCCGTCCTCGGCGCGACTTTCGAGTGGAACTTCTGCCCCTATACCAGTCCTTTGACCGAAGCGATTGGCTACCTGTTCTACCTGTTCACTGGCTGGTACCTGTTCCGCCTGTTCACTGACAGCTCCAAGGAGTAATTGCTATGGGTCTCATCGCTCAGTTTTTGACCGCGCTATTCAGCAACCTGCTGGTCTGGTTTTCCAGTCGTGTCACGAAACAGGTTGGCATGACCATTTTTGCCATCACCGTCATCACCTCGCTGTCTTTGGCCTTGTATCTGTCCATCAAGGGTTTGGTGGCTGGTCTGGTCATGTACATCACCAACGAGTGGATTCTGATGGGGATGGGCCTCCTCTGGCCGTCGAACGCCGAAGCCTGCATTACGGCCATCTTCACCGCCGAGCTGGCCGTTTACATCTACCGCCACAAGAGGGCTGTTTATTGGGGCAGCGTTTCTAAATGAGTACCGGCATCCTGCTCACCGGCAAGCGAGGCCAAGGCAAAACCCTTGCCTCGGTTGGCCGCATTCGGGAATACCTGGTCGAAGGCCGGCGCATTGCCACCAACTTAGACCTGTACCTCGACAACATGCTGCGCATCGATGCCAGGAACGTCGACGTGTACCGCCTGCCGGACTACCCCACTCATCGTGACCTGCTCAACCTGCCCTTGGGCAATGCCAAGCTGTTCTATCGGGAGGATGGCTCCATCGGCTACCTCGATGGCTACACCGACGAGAAAAACGGCCTGTTGTGCCTCGATGAAGTGGCGTCTTTCCTCAATGCCCGCGACTGGAACGACAAGGACAAGAAAGCACAGCGCGATGCGATCAACGATTGGCTGCGCCACTCCCGCAAATACGGTTGGGACATCCTCATGCTCGCCCAGCATGAAGACCTGATCGACAAGCAGACCCGCTCTGCCCTGTTCGAAATGTGGGGCATCTGCAAGCGCCTTGACCGCCTCAGCATCCCGTTTTTCACCTGGTTCTTTAAGCAGTTCGACATCAAGTTGCGCCCGCCCAAGGTTCACATCGCGATCATTCGCTATGGCATGTCGGAACTCAGCCCGATTTCCGACCGCTGGATGTACCGCGGCCACGACCTCTACCGCGCGTATGACACCAACCAGGTGCTGGGCAATTCCAACGTCGCCGGTGTCGCCACCATGCTGACCCCTTGGCACCTCAAGGGGCGCTATCTCTCAAAACTGGAGCGCTTCTTCATGTATGCCCGTGTCGCCCTTGTTTCCGCGCTGGCCGGCCTGCTGATCGGCGGCTTTGTCACGCACTACTACGGCAGTCGCATCGTCAAGTCAGCCAACCCTGCCATGCAATCGGGCGTCGCCGCCCAACCTGTCGAAACCCTTTCCACCGTGCGCCTGCTCGGCACCTTCAACCAAGATGGCCGCATGGTCGCCACCCTTTCGAACGGCGCCATCCTGCCGGTGCAGTTCCTGAAAGAAATGCCAGGCGAAACCCGCGTATCCATTGCCGGCGTCTGGTACAGCAGCAACGCCACTCCCGAGGCACCAAAACCATGACTCGCCTACTCGCCGCCCTGATGCTCTGCCTTGCGCTGCCGGCCACCGCTGAAAGCCTTACCCTCAGCTTCGATAAAGTGCCGCTTATGCAGTTTTCCGAAGCCACCTTCAAGGCCATCCTGAAGGAGGACTACATCATTGACCCGTCCTTGATCGACGACGCCCGCCGCATCACCGTCAACGTGGCCAACATCGACCGCCCTGCCGTGCGCCCCCTCCTTGATCGCCTGCTCCTGGACTCCGGCATCAAGGTCGAGCGCCGCAGCGGCATCAACTGGCTGTTGCCGACCACCCAGCAGCTCAAACAGGCCGATGGCACCCCGCTACCGCCTGGCGCCGCCGCCGCGCCCTCTCTGCCGCCGCCAGTCGATGCGGAACCGTTTCACCTGTACCAGCCCCTCCATCGCCCTGTGCCGCAGCTCCAGCGCCTCGTTAACGCCTTCCTGCGCACCAGCTACGAAGATCCTGACTACGTCATCGTCAGCGCCACCGACAAGCGTCTGAAAACCGCCCTCGCCCTTATTGAGCAGTACGACACCAAGCCGCTAGAGGTCATCGCCCGCGCCGCCGTGATCGAGTACTCGGAAGAAAGGGATGAGGGATTCAGCTTCAAAACCGCTTTCAGCGCTTTTGCCGGCAAACTGTCCGTGTCCCTTGCTGGTGGTGGCGTCCTGGACAACTTCGTGACCTTCAAGAACTCCTCTATCGAGGCCGTGTTGTCCGCCCTTGAAGGCGACTCCCGTTTCTCCCTGGTCACGCAACCCACGCTCCGAATCAAGAATGGCGCCCTCGGTAAGTTCACGGTCGGCTCGGATGTTCCCGTCCTGGACTCGATACAGGTCGACAAGCAGGGCAACCCGATTCAAAGCGTGACCTATCGCCAGTCCGGCGTGATCTTCTCGCTCAAGCCGACCATCATGCGCGACCGCATCGAGGTCGAAGTGATGCAGCAGCTCTCCAACTTCCAGAAGACCCAAACCAGCAACATCGACTCCCCGACCCTGCTTAAGCGGGAGCTTTCTACTTCTGTCGGCGTCGAGTCTGGCGATATCGTCGTGCTGGCCGGCCTTGAGGAAAGCAAGGACTCGAATTCCAGCACCGGATTCAGCTTCCTGCCGGACTTCATGAGAACGACCAAGGCCAGCAACGCGAAAACCCAGCTGCTGCTCGTCGTTGAGGTGAAGAAGCTCTAACGCCACCCCGACCGGCTCCCCATGCGCAGCGTGGGGGGCGGTCGTGTGGCGCAGGTTTTTTGCTCGCTGGCGGTATCGTTTGTTATTCTTTTTGCATGGAACTTCTATTTCTGATTGCGCTGGGCCTGATGCTTTTCTTTTTTCTCACCGCGCTGAGAAAGGAAAAGTCGAAGAAGGCCACCTCGCCATTTTCTGCCCGCCCCGCCGCTACATCGTCTGCTCGCGTGACTCCGTTCCCAACGGCTCGTCACACCGTCGACATGATGGACTTCCCCGTTTATAAGCCCTCGGCACCGCAACATTCGCCGCTGTCCGTTTTCCATAGCAAGCCACCATTGACCGCTCGTGAAGCGAGCTGCTACTGGTCGTTGGCCAAAAATCTGAATGGCCACTACATCGTGCTGCCGCAGGTGGCCTTCAGTGCGTTCTTGTTCGTCCAGGGCGGGGATAGTAAGTCTGACTTCCGTCGCTTCGCCACGATGCGTCAGAAGGTCGCTGACTTCCTCATTGTTCGGAATGACTTCAGTATCGTTGCGCTTATCGAGCTGGATGACCGAAGCCACGAAAACAAGAAAGATGCCGACCGCCAGCGCGATGCTGTGATCAAAGAGGCCGGCATTCGTGTGTTCCGGATTCCACGTATTCCGGACAGCGACAAGGTGCAGCGGCTTTGCGAGGTGCTGTTGAAATTGGACCAGCTGAAGTGATGCTGACCACTTGGGGTTTGGCAGTTGGTTTTGACCTTGAAGTCAGACGGGTGACTGGTAATACCCGTCTTTTGTGCCATTTTGGCACTCGCCGCGCTTTTTGCGGCGACAGCCTTTGCCCTTGAATCGTGCCGAATCTCTACTTGAACAGGCGATTGACCATCATGCCGAACTTGGCCTCTCGGTGGCACTGCGCCTTGTAGAAATCCCGCTCCTTCATCAGTCGCTCGATGGTGTCGGCCTGCTTTTCCAGCAGTGCCGGCATCAGCCGATACTCTCGCAGCATCATCACGTCCTCGATGCTGATAGCTGCACGGTACTGCTTCGATACGAGTCGGCCCCTGTCCAGTGTGAAGCCATCGAACGGCGCCCATGCCTCGCTGAGCGCCTTTGCTTCCTGCTCACGCAACCACGCGAACACGGCGAACGGTACTGGCTCCGCGCCTTCGCGCCAGCGTGTGACCTGCTCCACGTCCACGAACAGCTTTGTGGCCAACGTTTCCGCCTCGCCAAAGCAAACAACCCTGATGAGTTCATCAGGGTTGTGTTGGAAATATGCAACGGGGAATTTTCTATTTCGCATGTGACAAATGCGTAATATTATTGCTTTGGCCTATGGACATAACGCCGCATTATGCGACACGTTACTCAAACCCCTTGGGGGGCTTTTTCACCATTAACTGGGCTCGCCAGCATCGTCATTACCACCAGACCGGCCACGGCCAATTGGCCGATCTTTTTGCGAAAATCCGCCCAAAAGTCCCGTCTGGCTTGGGTTTTCTCGCGTTCAACGCCACCCGCAACCACGCAAAGGAACTGCCGCCATGTCACAGATCAACGCTTGGCATTACCAGCCAACTCGGACTTCCATCTTTTTCGGTCTCCATGAGCACGCTGTGCACATGGCTGAGTATCTGGATTCTTTGTTTCAGCCATGGACGGTTTGGTATTGCTGGGCTTGCCTAAGCGATGCCCGTCAGCAAACAAAACGCCGAACGCCGGGCAAAAAAAGAACCTCCAGCATCAGTCACCGATGGCAGGAGGTTTTGGAAGCACGGATTTGATCTCCGTTACGCTTCAGATGAGGAACGCCATTCCATATCAGAAAGCATGGTTAATGATAAGGCTACCATCGGTGTAATGGCTATTCGTAAAAATACCTAGTCTTTAATGGGCTGCGTCTAGCTTGCTTTTTAGCTGCTCAGGTTCGCGTATTGACCTGATTTCATTGAAGAAATCGTCGGCTTCAATATAGGTGCGTTTCAGCTGGTTGAGCCATTGTTTGACTCTGCTGACGGCATAGCTGCTATCGCCGGCACGCAGCTGACATTGCATGAACAAGTTGTCGACATGCGCCAGTACCTCGGGCCATGGCATCGGTGGCAGCTGCTTGCCAGTTTGCTGCAGGTGTTTGATGCGCTTGGCAAAATCGGGGGCGGCAATCAGGCCTCGGCCGATCATGATGGTTTCACACTGGCTGACCTCTCGAATGTTGCAATAGTCTTCCAGGGTCCAGACTTCGCCATTGGCAATCAACGGGATGTCGATCACTTCCTTGATCCGGACAAACCACTCCCAGTGTGCCGGCGGTTTGTAGCCTTCCACCTTGGTGCGGGCATGGACGGTCAGTTCCGCGGCGCCGGCGGCGTTGATGGCGCGGGCGCAATCCAGCGTCAGGCTGGTATCTTCATAGCCCAGCCGCATCTTCGCGGTGACCGGAATGTCAGCGGGTACCGCTGCGCGGACTGCGGTGACGATCTCGTAGAGCGTTTGCGGTTCTTTGAGCAACACGGCGCCGCCGCGATGGCGGTTAACGGTCGGCGCCGGGCAGCCAAAATTCAGGTCGATGACCGGCGCGCCCAGTTCCGCCGCCCTTGCCGCGTTATCGGCCAGGCAGGCCGGATCGGAGCCAAGCAATTGCAACCGTACAGGTGTGCCGGCGCGTGTCTTTGATTGCTGCTGCAGTTCGGGTGCCAGGCGGTGAAAAGTCTTTGCCGGCAGCAAGGCATTGGTGACGCGAATGAACTCGGTAACACACCAGTCGATGCCGCCAATATCGGTCAGCACATCCCGCATCACGTCATCTACAAGCCCTTCCATCGGGGCCAATACGATCTTCATACTGTTTTCACCAAAACTGAGAAAGCTCCGCCTTGCGGCCAACGCTTGACTTTTAAACGGGGCATGGTAAATCTTGGCGCCTTTGCATCTAAAGGCAAGCCATTCATCATGAGCAAGACCGCGATAATTATTGATACCGATCCGGGCCAGGACGATGCGGTCGCTATTTTGACAGCTTTAGGCTCGCCCCTGCTCGAAGTTGTCGGAATTTCGGTGGTGGCAGGCAATGTGCCGCTGGAATTGACGGCAAAAAATGCCCGAATCATTTGCGAGTGGGCCGGGCGGCCGGAGGTGCCGGTCTACGCGGGTTGCGAGCGCCCTCTTCTGCGCCCGCTGGTCACCGCCGAGCACGTACACGGCAAGACCGGGCTGGATGGCGTGCCGCTGCGTGAGCCGGTGATGCCGTTGCAGCAGGAGCACGCCGTCGATTTCATCATCCGTACCCTGCGCGAGCGCGAGGCCCGCACGGTCACGCTGTGCATGCTGGGGCCGTTGACCAACCTGGCGATGGCGATCGTACGGGCGCCGGACATCGTTGGCCGCATCCGCGAAATCGTGCTGATGGGTGGCGCCTACTTTGAAGGCGGCAACATCACGCCGTCGGCGGAGTTCAATATCTATGTCGACCCGGATGCGGCGGCGACGGTACTGGCGTGCGGTGCCGCCATCACCATGCTGCCGCTAGATGTTACGCACAAGGCGACCGCGTCGCCGGCGCGCATCGGCTTGCTGCGCGCCCTGCCCAATCGCGCCGGCAATCTGGCAGCCGATATCCTGACCACGCTGGAGCGCTTCGACGTGCAACGTTACGGCGCCGCTGGCGCGCCGCTGCATGATCCGACCGTGATCGCCTACGTGCTGCAGCCGGGACTGTTTTCCGGACGCAGGGTGCATGTGGCGGTGGAGCAGAACAGCGAGCTGACGCTGGGCGCAACACCGGTGGACTGGTGGGGCGTTACCGGGAAACCCGCAAATGTGAACTATCTTACAACTGTTGATAGTGATGGCTTTTTCCGTTTACTGGCAGATAATTTATCTACACTCCCCTGAAACGACAGCACGGGTCATGCCGGAACGAGGACTACATCATGTTGAACAAGGCAACATTCGCCGGCGGCTGCTTCTGGTGTACCGAGGCGGTTTTTCGCCAGGTGCCGGGCGTCA
>JACCDZ010042990.1_pt1 | contig 18443 bp, 16 predicted proteins | sample 7449551 | NCBI WGS metagenome assembly JACCDZ01 (sample SAMN15323452, study PRJNA562643) | freshwater metagenome | isolation source: river surface water | place: USA:Blue River Watershed | collected 2017-08-18
AAGGACGGCGTGACCGTGGCGAAGGAAGTCGAACTGAAGAACCCGTACGAGAACATGGGAGCCCAGCTGGTTCGCGAAGTCGCGAGCAAGACGAGCGATACGGCCGGTGATGGAACCACCACCGCCACCGTGTTGGCCCAGGCGATCTATCGGGAAGGCGTCAAGAACATCACCGCCGGCGCCAATCCAATGGAAATCCAGCGCGGCATCAACAAGGCCGTGGAAGTCGTAATCGGCGAGCTGAAGAAGCTCAGCAAGCCCTGCCAGAACAAGACCGAGATCTCCCAGGTCGGCACCATCTCCGCCAACAACGACAAGACCATCGGCGACCTCATCGCGGAAGCGATGGAGAAGGTCGGCAAGGATGGCGTCATCACGGTGGAAGAAGCCAAGTCGATGACCACCTCGCTGGACGTCGTCGAGGGTATGCAGTTCGATCGCGGCTACATCTCCCCCTACTTCGTGACCAACGCCGAGCGGATGGAAGCCGTCATGGACGAGCCGCTCATCCTCATCAACGAAAAGAAAGTCAGCAGCATGAAGGACCTCCTCCCGGTCCTCGAGCAGGTTGCCAAGCTCGGCAAGCCGCTCATCATCATTGCGGAAGAAGTCGAAGGCGAAGCGCTCGCGACCCTCGTGGTCAACAAGCTCCGCGGCACCCTGAACGTGTCGGCCGTGAAGGCCCCGGGCTTCGGCGATCGCCGCAAAGCCATGCTGGAAGACATCGCAATCCTCACCGGCGGCCAGGTTATCTCCGAGGACCTCGGCCTGAAGCTCGAGAACGTCAAGCTGACGGACCTGGGCCGCGCCAAGCGCGTGACGATCGACAAGGACAACACCACGATCGTCGAAGGCCATGGCGACCCGAAGAAGATCGAAGGCCGCGTGAAGCAGATCAAGGCCCAGATCGAAGAGACCACCTCCGATTACGATCGCGAGAAGCTGCAGGAGCGGCTGGCGAAGATCGTAGGCGGTGTGGCCGTCATCAATGTCGGCGCCGCGACCGAGACCGAAATGAAGGAAAAGAAGGCGCGCGTGGAAGATGCGTTGCATGCCACTAAGGCAGCTGTTGAAGAAGGCATCGTTCCGGGCGGAGGCACGGCCTATCTGCGCTGCCTCAAGGGCTTGGATTCCCTCAAGGATCTGCCCTTGGAGCAGAAAGTCGGCGTGGATATCGTGCGCCGCTCGCTCGAAGAGCCGGTTCGTCAGATCGCGGCCAACGCGGGAGCCGAAGGTTCCGTGGTGGTGGGCCGCGTGCGTGAGGACAAGAACCCGAACGGCGGCTACAACGCCGCCACCGACGAGTACGTGGACATGATCAAGACCGGCATCATCGATCCGACCAAGGTGTCGCGTTGTGCCTTGCAGAACGCGGCCAGCGTCGCCGGCTTGATGCTGACGACCGAAGTCATGATCACGGAATTGCCGGAAGAGAAGAAAGAGCCTGCCGGTGGCCATGCTGGTCACAACCACGGCATGGAAGGAATGTACTAAGGTTTCCGTTTCTTCTTCGCTGTCGAAGACCGGTCCGGCGGTGGCCCCGCCGGACCGGTCTCTTTTTCGAGCCGAGACGGGTTGCGGCGGGAGTGGCCTTCCGCCGCAACCACCACCGAAGACAAGAGATCAGACGTTTCCGGGTGGTAGAAGAGCGATCTAAACGTCTGATGCACCACCGCCGTATGCCGCTGCCGATCCGCGAGGAACTGCTCCATCGCTCTCTCGCGCGGCTCCCCGAAGTAGCCCATTCGAATCGCACAACGCTGCAGTTCTTCATGATTGTCAGGCAGCGCATGTGTCTGCAAATCGTGCATCATCTGCAACTTATGTTCGACATCTCGTAAGAACCAATAGGCCTCAGTCAATTGTTGCTGTTCGTCTTCGTTCACGAAGCGATGCCGACAGAACCGGTGAAGGGCTCCCACGGTCTTACGGTCCAAGATATCAGGCACCGCCCTGCCGATGAGCACCTGGATCGTCTGCACCAGGAATTCGATTTCTCGAATACCTCCGGTCCCCAACTTTACGTTCCGATGCTGGTGCCCGCGCACGGCAATCTTCTCATCGATCATTTCCTTCACTGAACGTACGTCGCGGATGACCGCCAACGCCCGCTCTCGTGTGAGGGGCTCGGAGTCAGGCGGGAATACGAACCCTTCCGCCATCTGCACAAACGCCTGCCCCACCGTCGGCGAACCGGCAACCGGCCAGGCCTTCAATAAGGCTAGCCGCTCCCACACCTGCCCGCGCTGGGCATAGTACTTCGCATAGGCCTCCACCGAGCGCGCCAGTTGCCCTACGGTACCTTCGGCGCGGAGTCGGAGATCCACGCGAAACACCGCGCCTTCGCGAGTCTGTTCAGCCAGGGCTTTCGTCAGCGACCGCGCGAGCATCTCAAAATATTCCTCATTGGACAGAGGCTCGATGCTGGCTTGACGATTCCCCTTTCCCTTGCGCGTTTCCCCATCTGCCGACGCATAGACATAAATCAGGTCGACGTCCGAGCTGTAATTCAGCTCATGCGCCCCAAGCTTACCCATGCCGATCACAACAAATTCGGTTTCCACCCATGTGCCGTCGGCGCGTTGATGCATCGGCGTCCCATGCTGCGCCTTGAGATCCTTATCGACTATCTCGTACGCGGCATGGATCAGCACCGAGGCGAGATCGGACAGTGATCCGACCGTCTCTTCAACGGTAGCGAGACGAAGGAGGTCGCGCACCCCGATCCGCAACATTTCCCGCCGCCGCACGCGCCGCAGCACGTCGAGCTTCAATTCGGTGGCTTTCAATGTGCCGAGACTTTGGCGCAATGCCGCGACCATCCCCTCTCTGGTCGGAGCTGTCGTCAACACATCTTCTTCCGCCAGCCAATAGACCAGCATCGGATCACGAATGAGCGCAAACGCGAGGGAATCGCTGTTGCCGAAAATCGTGCAGAGGAGCCCTAACATTCTGGGCGAGGCGTGCAGATACTGCAGGAGAGATGAACGGTTTGCGCTTCCGGCAAACAGTCGTTCCCAATGATTCAGCGCTTGATCGGGATCCGCGGTGCGGGCCACCTCCGCTAAAAGACCAGGGAGAATCGCAGCTAACAGCCGGCGCGTGTGAGGCTCCCCCGCCATGCTCTGAATATTGGTATCCGCCTCGGCCGGATTGAGGACTCCATAGGGGCTCAAGATCCGCACCACCTGCTCCGGCTCGAGGCCGGAAGCCACCAGCAAGGGGGTCGGATCGGGAAAGACGCGGGACGAAACGATTATAGCGGGCGGAGCGAGCGGGTCGTGCTGTGGCGAACGTCTGGTCATGGCGCCGCATTATACTGGTGCAATTCTTCCGGTACAACGAGACCTCCTTCGGGTATACTCCACAGCACGCATGCTGCACGCGAACGCCGACCGCGACCAGATCCTCGCGACCCTGGCTCCGCTCTGCCAGGGCATCGAGCCCGACATCCTGCAGGACTTCACGACCAGGATGGACGCCGATTATTTCGCAGCGTTTCCACCTAAACTTCTCGCCGAACATATAGCCCTGGCCGCACTGCTTACGCCCGACCATCCCTGCGAAGTTCAATTTACCAAACTCGATCGCAAGCGATGGACGATCACCATCGTCGCCTACGACTACTTTTCGGAATTCGCCACCATCTGCGGGCTACTCTCGGCTTTCGGATTGAACATCGAAGAAGGACGCATCTTTACCTCGGCGGAAAATGAACCGGCACGGTCTGGTCGCTCGAATACTCCTTACGGCACACGCCTAAGGCCACAGGGCCGGCCGGGACTCACAAGAAAAAAGATCGTCGACGTCTTCACCGTGACTCCCACCGAGGGAGAGCCATTCACCGCCGAAGACCAGAAGCGACTGGCCGAGCAGCTCTCACGCATGATCGTGCTGCTGGATACCAACGAATTCGACGAAGCTCGTCAGCAAGTCAATCGGCAGCTGATCGAATACCTGGGCACAAGGCGCAGTTCCTTCAGCGGCCTGCTTCACACCGTCCACATCACCTTCGACAACAGCCAGTCGGCCACCGACACGATCATGGACATCCGGTCCGACGACACGCCGGCGTTTCTCTATGCCTTCGCCAATGCGCTGGCCATGCGCAACGTGTACATCCGCAAGGCCCAGTTCGCGATCGAAGAGGGAAAACTACGCGACCGCTTCTACGTCCGTAACCGCTTCGGGCAGAAGTTATTGGACCCAAGCGATCAGGAACAGCTTCGCCTCACGGCCGTGCTCATCAAACAATTCACCCATGCGCTGACGTGGGCGCCCGATCCTGCCAAGGCACTGGAATCGTTTGATCAGTTTCTCGACCTCGTGCTCGAGGGCTCGCGCCAAGCCGGAAGAAAACAGGCGTGGGACTTCGTCAACGACAAGAAGACGTTCCCCATTCTCGCGCGGCTTCTCGGCGCCAGTGACTTTCTGTGGGAAGACTTCCTCCGACGGCAACATGTCAACCTGCTGCCGCTGCTCAAAGATTATCGCGATGCGCCACTGATCAAGCCGCAAGCGATGCTGCGCAGAGAGCTGAACCGCGCCGTCGCCAAAACCAAGACCGACGAGGCACGCAAGGAGGCGCTCAATCGGTTCAAAGATCAGGAGTTGTTCCGCATCGACATGAAGCACATCGTCGAGCCGGGCACGAACCTTCCCGACTTCTCTTTGGCTATTTCCGAACTGGCCGAGGTCATCGTCGAGCGCAGTCTGATCGACTGCCAGGCTAAGCTCACCACACGCTACGGTTCGCCTCGCCTTGCCAATAAAAAGCCCTGCCCGTTCGCGATTCTCGGCGCCGGCAAGTTCGGCGGCCGCGAGCTGGGGTATGCCTCGGACATCGAAGTCCTCTTCGTCTATGGCGGTCCCGGACACACGACGGGGAAAGACGGCATCGAGAATAGCGAGTATTTCGAACGGCTGGCGCAGGAACTGCTCCAATGGATTGAAGCCAAACAAGAAGGCATCTTCCACATCGACGTGCGGCTCCGTCCACACGGGGGAAAAGGGTCACTCTCAAACGCCTTCGACGAGGTCTGCAAGTACTATAGCGCCGACGGCCTGGCGGCTCCGTTCGAGCGGCAGGCGCTCATCAAGCTGCGCCATATCGCGGGAGACGCGGCGCTCGGCAAGAAAGTGGAGACCCATCGCGACAGCTTTGTGTACAGCGGCGCGCCCTGGGACCTCGCAACCGCGCTCGACCTGCGGCGACAACAGGTCAAGCAACTGGTCGAGCCGGGACAGATCAATCTCAAACACAGCCACGGCGGCATCGTCACGCTGGAATACGCGATCCAATACCTCCAGGTCATGCATGGCCATCGCTACCCGAGCTTGCGCACTCCCAACACCCTGCGAGCCTTGGCCGCGCTGATCGACGCGGGCCTGATCCCACGCACGACCGGTGAGAGTTTGCGTAAGTCCTACCTCTTCATCCGCATGTTGATCGACGGCCTGCGTATGGTGCGCGGCAACACAAAAGACCTCGTTCTCCCGCCTCCGGACTCCGACGAATTCATCTTCCTCGCCCGCCGGGTCGGCTACCAGACAGAAGATTGGCAAGCCGGAGCCAAACACCTCCTCTCGGACATCGAACAGCATATGAAACAGAATCGGGAATTCTTTGAGAAGATGTTCGGGAAGGTGTGAGGAGGGGATAGCGATGGGATGGGCCTTATCGCAAGACCTGACATTTAATTCTCGGTGGCGCCTGAAACACATGACACAAACTCACGCCCTAGAGGAGTGCCTCGGCATCAACCTCCGCAGCGGCGAGCCAGTCACTACGCATTTAGTCTGCAGACTGCCTAACATGCCACCGTTGGCCATGCTCTATTTCAAGCAATCCCATGCGCCCTTGGGGATCGCAAAATGAAATAAGGTTACGTTTAGTATCGATGTGTTTGAGGAATCCTTTGTAATACGCCTGAAGCATTACAGTGCCGGGGGAGGAGCTATAGGGATCTCTATCCGCAAGAGCTTCCTCTCTTGTAGCCATCAGGCGAGACGATGCGGCCGCGTGCTGCATACCATACGGATCATTCTGCATTCTTAATCCATTTACATCCAAGCACTTCCAGATTTTTGAGCCATGCAAGTCAAAAAATAAGCGAAGATCTCCAGCCAAAACCCCCGCCAATCTTGCAACGCTGTTTAACCTACCAGCGGTTTGTCCTCCAAACCGAATGCTCTTTTCTGCTCCAGCGAAGCGTGGATGATTCGCGTACTTTTCAATATGTTTTTTGACTAAGGATTCGATCAACTTGAGATCATTTCTCCGGTCCCAATAGAGATCTGCCGTATACCTACTAACCAAGGCGTGGCAAGCGATTGGCCCAACACCATAACCGAGAAACAGATCCATCAACTGAATGGCTGGGGAACTGTCATAATCCAGCATGTGCCTCCCATAAATAGGTGCCACCTCATTGAAGCGATCAATTCGCTGTTTCATTCCCGACGCGGAGGAATAAACCCCAAAAATCCGCACACCTTTCAACTGGAGGGTCTGGATAAATTTTGCTCTTGCGCTTGAATTATTTTGCACATGCTTGTACTTAAAATCCTCTTTACTCACCAGCACTGCGATTTCCTTTGCAGCGCCCCTGAGCAAATCCGTCCTTTCTTTAGGAAAAAGAATAGCTCCAACGCCAAACCCATTGGCAGAAGGAGTAGCGCCGATTTCGTCAATGACCACGGTCAATTCGTTCATGAGATTATAAATCTATCTTTCTAAGTCTCGGTACTGGCTGACGCAGAAGTTAACATATATCCGAAAACGATCCCCATGAAGATCAGGCCCCACTCAATTAGTACTTTATTCATACTAGGCAGCGCCAACCAGCTTTGAGAATTAATGTCGGGAAGCAAAGCCGCGAAGCTTGCCCTGAAAAGAAGTAAAGTGATCAAGAGTCTTTTCGGTCCGCTCAGCATATCGACCTCAGCCCACAGCAGGTCTCCAGGCTCGACAGCCTACCCCATGCCATTGGAAACCTTCCGATGCCATTCCTTTCCTTCTTCCAGGACTTCCTTCAGGCAACACCCCCAGTCTATTTGACAACCTCACCACTACGACTATATTCTAATGACCAGAATTCTAGTCTCATGCACGAGGTCCACGATGGCAAAAACACTGTCGTTGTCAGAGGTCAAAACGCGCCTGCCTGAACTGGTAGCCGGAGTACAGGAGCGCGAGGAGGAAGTCATCGTCACAAAGAATGGGCGTCCTGCTGCCATTCTGATGAATATCGATGAATATACCCGCCTCAAAGAGACCGTGGATGTTTTGAGCGATCCTGGACTCATGAGCCAAATTGCCGAAAGCCAAGCCTTTTACAAAACTAAACACACGGGGCTCTCATTTGAGGACGTATTCGGCGAACCCCTCACGCCCGTTAAGAAGCGGCGCACGGCTTGATTCCCTTCCGTCCGGACATTCCTCCGCATGTGGCAGAGGTAATCCGAGGACTCCATCCTGATCTCAAACAACTGATCAAGGCAGCCATTCGAGCCATCTCGCTTGATCCTGAATGCGGAGGCCCGCTCCAGCGAGAACTGGACGGGTTGCGAAAATATCGTGTTCGTCGCTTTCGTATCGTGTATTCCATTGAACAGAAAAAACGAGTCATCCGCCTGATGGCCGTCGGCCACCGTCGCTATGGCTATGAGGATCTGACCGATCGTCTTCGACACAAGACTCAAGCCTAACGTCTCGACCGTTTACACCGCCCCATTCCACAACCACCTCTCATCTTGTTCTGCTCGTTGCCTACGTAGCGAATCGCGCCGCGTCGAGATTCGGCTAAACCATGGTACAGTGGACACTGCGGAAGAGGAGGGACACCATGTTTACGAGACTGTTGGCAGGGCTGCTATTGGGCGCGGTGCTGGCTTCATGCGGGCAAGGGGACGGCGGAGCCGGCTCCGGCATCAAGCCGGTGGGAGAATGGGCCAAGATCGGCGAGACAGATAACTATGTCTACTACGCTGATTACGCCAGCATCAAAAAAGCGGATGAAACGGTCGTTATGCTGGACCTGTTCGACTACAAAAGCGCACAGAGCGAAGGGGGAGGAGCCCCAGCCCTGTCAAAGGCGACTGAGCGTGAATACGACTGCCAAAACAAGAAGAGCCAACCACTCAAGTCGAGCTGGTATTCCGGGCAGATGGGAGCCGGAACCGTCGTGCGCTCCACCGGCACCTCGAATCAATGGTCATCCGCTGCTCAAGGGACTGCGACTGGAGGGCTTTTGAAGGCCGCCTGCGGCGGCTGATGAGAGAGCAGCCTCGCCAGGCTGCGGCAAAGAACGTCTTCCAAATCCGCCGGCGGCACTCTTGCGCCGCCGGCGGACATGTTGAATATTGCGGTTACAGCTCCAGCATTTTTTGGTAGGCCCGCAGGAGATCTCCAACCGACAACACACCGATAATCGTTCCGTCTTCCGTCACGGGCAGGTGGCGGATACCCTCTTTTTTCATCAAGCGCAAAGATTCTTTGATCGGTTCACTGTCTTCGATAGTCACCACGGCCTTGCTCATACAGGACATCACGGTCGTGCTGCTCGGATCCAACCCCTTGGCCACGGCTTTCCGGCTGAGATCCGTATCCGTGATGATGCCGATATAGCGGGATCCGTCATCGACGAGAAGTGAACCAATCCGCCACTTCTGCAGGAGGCGGCCCGCCTCTTTGATCGACGCGCCTTTGTGCACGCTCCGGACCTCCGACGACATGAACTCCGCCACGGTGCGGCCATCGATCCGCTCTCCGAGGGTTCGCCGCCAATCGCGGCCGACCCTGGTGCTCTTTTTCAGTTCGAGCTGCGCGAGGCAGCTTTCCAGAACTTGCTTGCGTTGATGCAGGCTCTCGCGATCCAGATTATGCGTTCCCGCCTCCTGCGCCTCCTCCGGGAGAATCGCGGCTTCGCCGAGCTTGGCGTAGTGATAGGCTTCGAGTTCTTCCGAAGCTCCGCCGAAGGTTTCGCTGAGCACCTCTTCAGCCTGCTCGTCAAAACCTTCCAACGACGCAGTCGCTTTCCGTCGCGATAAAAACGGCTGGAACGCGACCAACGTCTCACGGATTTCTTCTATATGCCGGATGAGCAAATCAGCCGGTTCCTGATTCGATTTCACTCTCTTGGCCATGCTGCCTCCTTGTTGAGCCCAAGAGAATAACCCAACTCCAACACCGGCTCAAGTCTCACAAGTTAGGCCGGAAACGGTTGCGGCGTGAGACCGGACACGGCGCCAGACGCTTCGTTACCGGAGGCCGCCGGCTTCCCGCTCCCCGCCGCCTTGGCCACAGCCTTGCCGCGCACACGATGCATTTTGTCCCGCGTGTGGTAGGGCATCAGGTTCTCCAGCACCGCTGGAAGTTTGTCGCAGGGCACATCTTCCATGATTTTGGTGGCCAACTTCGAATCGGGTCCCGAACGGCCGCCGACAAAGATATCGACGGCATCAACCACCTTGCCGCCCACCCTGGCCTTCTTGCCCAGAAGCCCGATATCCGCCACGAGATGATTGCCGCATCCGGCCGGGCAACCGGACCAATGCAGGGTGATCGGCTTGAGCCCCTCGCCCAACTTGTGTTCCAAGACTTGCGCAGTTTCAACCGCCCGGCGCTTGGTCTCGATGACGGCCAGGTTGCAGTAGTCGCTTCCCACACAGCTGACAAGCCCTTTGTAGAGCGGCGACGGGTTGTAGGCGAATTGCTTCACTAGCGGCTCTTCGGCCAATTCGCCCACGACGCGGTCGCTGATGTGGGGGATCACGAAGGCTTGCGCGGGTGAGAGCCGCACTTCCCCCGTGCCATACCGATCCGCCAGCGCCGCAATATTGCGGAGATCGGCAGCTTTGATCCGTCCCACCAGTACTTTGAGGCCTATATAGTTCAGACCACGTTGCTTTTGCCGGAAAATACCGATGTGGTCGCGCTCACCTGCCGCCCTGGCGTCAACTCCTGCCGAGGGTAACGCACGGCCCAGGCGCACCTCAACCTCGTGACGCACCCGCGCCTCGCCCCAGGCTTCGACCAGAAATGCGAGCCGTGCTTGGGTGCGATTCTCGCGCGGGCCATGGTCACGGTAGATATGCAACAGAGTACGGCAAACCTCAAAGGCTTCCGCGGGATTCACGAACAGATCCAGCGAGCTGGCAATCCGATATCCGCCGGACCCCAGCTTGCCCCCGACCAACACGTTGTAGCCGAAACATTTGTCATGCCCCAAATCGTGATAGGCCGGCACCAGCGCGATATCTTGCGTCTCCGTGTGGAGGCAGTTATCTGTGCAACCGGTCACGGCAATGTTGCACTTGCGCGGTAAATTCGTATAGGCCGGGTTGTCCAATACCTCGTGGTTGATGGCGCGCACGATCTCCATGCCGTCCAGCAATTCATTCGGGCTTAAGCCCGCCACCGGGCAGGTCATGACATTACGCACACTGTCCATGCCGGTTTGCATCGACGTGAGTCCGACTTCCGCCAGCTTGGTGAAAACCGCCGGCACGTGGGCAATCGTCAGGTGCCGCAGTTGCACTTGTTGCCGCGTGGTCACATCGATGACGCCGTTGCCATAGGCCATCGCAATGTCCGCCAGGGCTTGGAGCTGGGCCGACGTGGTTTGGCCGCCCGGCATCCGTACCCGCAACATGAAGAAACCCGGCGTAGGATTGCGCAAGAACAGCCCATACCACTTCAGCCGTTGAATATCGTCTTCAGGAATGGACTCCCATCCCGCTTGCGCATAATGCTCAAGCATATCGCGCACCGTTAATCCGTCCCGCTCCGACTTGATCGCCTCGATCTTATTCATCATGTGCCTCCCAATGCGACGGAATAGTCCGGTCCGGATTTACTCAACACCACCGTTCCCGCCCGACTCAACTGATCCACGACCAGCAACACCTGTGACGCGCTCAATCCGGAGAGAGCCATCAGATCCTCGAATGTTTGGGGAGCCTGTCGTTTCAAGATTGTCAGTACGGCAGCCTCTGCATTCGTAGTCATGATGCCCTCCCTTCGGTTGATCGCCGTCTGCGCATCGGAGACCGGTTCTTTTTAAAACGTCTTGTACTCGAGCCACTTGCCGTTGAGCGTGATCTTGCAGCGCGCTTCCCCCTGAGGCCCGGTGACCTTTTCCATATCCAGCGTAAAGTCGATGGCGCTCATGATCCCGTCCCCGAACATTTCGTTCGCCATCTCCCGCAGCGAATCACCGTAGACACCGATGACTTCCAACAGGCGATACTTAAACGGATCCGCCGCGTTCGGGAAATCGGTCCGGACGGGAAACGCGCTCAGGGAACTGATTTGCTCTTTATCCAAATCCAGCAGCTTCCCCACTTTCCCCGCTTCCTCCGGTGACAGGCGGTGATTCCCGTTCAACGCTGCGGCTACGAACGTCGGATTCTTCCCGACCGTCTTCGCCACTTCTGCAATCGTAACCTTCTTGTTCAACCGTTGCGCCCTGATCGCCTTGCGTGCTGCTGTTCTGTCCATTGTGATCTCCCTTTTTAGTGATTCGCCCGTGAATACATTCCCGCACTGCGCTTCATTACGATCCCGCCACTACCGTCGCCACCGGTTGAGGCACGGGGGCCACCGTCGCTTCAGTCACGCGATAGGGACTCACCATCCAATAGAGTCCCCCGACAAACAGCCCGCCGCCCACCAGATTTCCCAGCACGACAAACAGCTGGTTGTACCAAAAGGCCCCCCAACTCACCGCCGCTTCATGCGGCAGGAACAGCGCCATACCCAACAACGATTGATTGGCAATGCTATGCTCGAACCCGGTGCCGATGAAGGCGAACAGACACCAGAAAATCAGAAGAATCTTCGCCGTATCGTTGTTCGTTCGCCCTGCCATCCAGACCGCCAGACAGATCAGCCAATTGCAGAGAATGCCTCGCACGAACAGCTCCCAGGCAGGCAGCGACATTTTTACCGACGCCACTTTCTCAATCAGTTCCGTCGTCGGTCCTTTGGCGAACACCCCCGATTGGATAATGAGCCAGGCCAACCCCAGCGAACCCGCCAGATTGCCGAGCCAGGACCAGGCATTGAGTTGAATGACTTGCGCCCAGGTGAGACTTCTCGATAGGCCGCCGATAGTGCCGATGAGGTTATTGCCGGTGAACAACTCAGATCCCGCAAAAATCACGAGCGTCAATGCGATGCCGAACGACACCCCCATCACGAGTTTGACCACCGGTGACCCGGCCGCCGCCAACGGTCCCCCCACACTGAAGATCAACGCGATTCCAAACCCGAGATAGATTCCGGCCAAGGCCGAGAGGATAAGATATCCGCCCGGCGACCGTTCGAAAAACGACCACTTCTTTGTTGCCACCCCTGCGATCCGCTCGTGATCCGCTGTATGCATGAAGCTCTCCTTTCGTTGGTCACTGTGCCCGCACAACTCAAATCAAAAAAAAGACGTCCTCATCCCGCAGTCGGGAAGAGGACGTCATTGTCCTGCTTGGCAAGGTTGCTACGACCTCGCCCAGTGCTGTGTGCCGACTTCAGCGTCGACAGCAATAAAAAAGGCGTCCGCCACTCTTGGAAGAATGACGGACGCCTTTGTCCGTATACCGTATGTCATGCGGGTGTAGTTTTCAGGCGTCGTTGCCTGTTCTCACCCAGCCCCTGCATGTATACCATCGCTTCGTGGATTCGTCAAGCTCTCTCAACGAAAAAACTCTGGCTACACATCATAATACAGGAAGAACTCATACGGATGCGGCCGTAACCGCATCGTATCCACTTCTTTGGTACGCTTGTACCCGATCCAAGCCTCGATGAGGTCCTCGCTGAACACCCCGCCCTTGAGCAGGAACTGGTGATCCTTCTCCAGGTGATTCAGGGCCTCGTCCAGGCTCCCCGGCATGGTGCGAATCTTCGCCGCTTCCTTAGCCTCGAGATCGTACAGATCCTTCTCAGCCGGCTCTCCCGGATTGATCTTGTTCTCAATACCGTCCAATCCGGCCATCAGCATGGCAGCGAACGCCAGATAGGGATTGGCCGCCGGATCCGGAAAACGCACTTCAATCCGCTTCGCCTTCGGACTCGGAGAATACATGGGAATGCGAATACCGGCCGACCGGTTGCGGCTCGAATAGGCCAACAAGACCGGCGCTTCAAAACCCGGCGTCAACCGCTTATAGGAGTTGGTCGAGGGGTTGGTGAACGCGGCCAGTGCCGGCGCATGCTTCAAAATACCGCCGATATAGTGCAGGCACATCTGCGACACCCCGGCATATTCCTTCCCGGCAAAGAGGGGTTTGCCGTCTTTCCAGATGCTTTGGTGAGTATGCATACCCGACCCGTTGTCGCCGAAAATCGGCTTCGGCATGAAGGTCACCGTCTTGCCGTGCCGCCGCGCGACGTTCTTGACGATGTACTTGAACATCATCATCTTGTCGGCAGTCCGCAGGAGGCTGTCGAAGCGAATGTCGATTTCCGCCTGGCCTGCCGTCGCCACTTCGTGGTGATGTTTCTCGGTGGCGATGCCCGCCTTTTCCATTTCCAAAACCATTTCCGTGCGGATGTCCTGCTGCGTATCCGTCGGCGGAACCGGGAAATAACCTTCCTTATGGCGGATCTTGCCGCCCAGGTTGACGCCTTCCTGGCCCATATTCCACACGCCTTCGTCGGAATCGATGTGGTAGTAGGCGCTGTGGTTCGTCTGATCGTAGCGTGCATGGTCGAAAATGAAAAACTCAGCTTCCGGCCCCCAGTAGGAGGTGTCGCCGATCTTGGTGCTCTGGAGATACTTTTCTGCCTTCTGGGCGATGAACCGCGGATCGCGGTCGTACATTTCGCGCGTGATCGGATCGACCACGTTCCCGATGAGGCTCAGGGTGGGGACGGAGCAAAAGGGATCCATGCAGGCGGTTGCCGGGTCCGGCACGAGCAGCATGTCGCTGTTGTTGATCGCTCTCCAGCCTCGAATCGACGAACCGTCGAGCCCGGAGCCGTCTTTGAACAGGCCCTCGGTCAGCTCACTGACAGGAATCGTAAAATGCTGCCAGGTGCCGATCAGGTCGACGAACTTCATGTCCACGACCTGGACCTTATTCTTCTTTGCAAAATCTAACACCTCACGAACGTTCATCCCCTCCTCCTTTCAACCGCCGATAAAATAACTGTGCCACACCCTTTCGTTTACGCCGCATGAGCTCCAAGAAACAATTCAATCTCATTCAGAATCGACGCCCGAATCGTTTCCAGGCGGCCGGCCTCTTCCACCTTCTTGCCGTCCATACTCGTCACGTAAAACACGTCGGCCACCTGATCGAGCCGGGTGGAAATCCGGGACGCATGCACCGACAACCCCAATTGAAAAATTGCGTTCGTGATAATGTACAGCAATCCTTGCCGATCATCCGCAAAAACATCAAGAATGGTAAACCGGTCGGAGGTCTCATTGTCGGTGCGCACTTCCGCCGGTTGGCGGTGCGCGGGCAATGAGCGCCCCATGTTCAATCGGGCTCCGCGCCGCATCACCGCTTCCATCGGCTGACGGCCGGTCAATACCTCCGTAATCGTCACCGCGATCGAATCGCGCCGCTCCACGGGAGGCTCACCCTGATAGTCCGGGTCAGCAACCTGAAAGGTATCCACGACCACGCCATCTTTTCTGGTCACGATCTGCGCATCCAGAATCTGCAACCCGCCCGCCGCCATGACTCCGGCGATCTTCGAAAACAACCCCGGGATCAGATCATTGTGCGCAATCACCGCATATTCACACGTTCCTAGTGGGGGATTAAATTCCGTCTTCACTGCGACGCCCCCGACTTGCAAACGGCGAATGGCCCCCAGGTGCGCCGCGATGCGCCGCGGGCTCGTCCCGTAGACATACCTCAGAGGAAACTGTTCGAGTTCCGATCGGATCCACGTCTTGTCGCCGGGGATGTCCTGGTCCGTCTCTTGTTGCAAAGCCACATCGGCGGCGATACGCGCCAGGCGCTGCGGCTCATCGGCCGTCTCACGCTCGCCGGACACTTCTTGCATGGTCCGCAGGTACAGTTCGACCAGGAGCGACTCTTTCCACTTCGTGAGCACATCCGGGCCGACCGCGGCGATGTCCGCGGCGGTCAGGGCCAGTAGCTTGCGCAACACTTCCGGCGTGCCGACTTCGCGGGCAAACGGCAACAACACTTTTTCATCATAGGGGTCGCGGCGAAAGGCCGTATGGGCCATCAGCAAATGCCGATGGACCAGCATGACCAGCGTTCGTGTATCCGGCTCATCGAATCCCAGGCGCGCGGCTGTTTCTTCCGCCAACCGCTTCCCGACTTCACTATGGTCCTCTTCGTGGCCCTTTCCCAAGTCGTGAAGGAGCAAGGCCAGATGGAGCAGGTCTTTCCGCTTAATCTCCCGATACACTTCTCCGAGCACGCCGGCATGGTCGGCTAGGGCTTCGGCTTTCGCCACCGCCAATAGACTATGCTCGTCGACTGTGTACTTGTGATACTGATTGAATTGCATCAGTCCGCGCACGCGCGAGAAGGCCGGCACCAGCTTCTCCAACAGATGCGCGCGATGCATCGCTTCCAACGTCCGCGCCGTGCCGGGGCCTGCCAGAATCGAGAGGAAGGTGCGGCCGGTCTCGGGCGTGTGAAACAGCTCGACCGACAGTGTTTCTGTATGCCGATGGATGTCTTCCAGAAGAGAGGGATCGATGCTCAATTTACGCGATCGCGCCAGATCGAACAGCGTCAGCAACAACGCCGGTTTCCCCAACACCTGGGACCGCAACTCAGCGGGAACGGTCAGCGCCTCGCCATCGACGGCGAAATATTGCTCGATCCGGGGAGACGGCAGCCGGCGAACGAACCGCTGCCACAACGAACGCCGGCGAGAGCGTTCGACAAATCGCATCAAGGCCGCATGCAGCCCCATCGTATGCCGATAGTATTGCTGCATGAACTGCTCGACCGCGAGCAAATGCGGCCGATCGGTAAAACCCAGCTGCTTCGCCAGCCAGACCTGTTCATCGAAGGTCAGAATTTCCTGCGCCATACCGGCTCGAATATGGAGGAACGAACGGACGCGCAGCAGAAATTCCCTGGCTTCCTTGATCGCGCGGTAGTCCGCTTGAGAAAGAATCCCCCGGTCGGACAATTCACGGATGGTAGGCGCCTGAAACCGCGCGGAGCCGATCCATTGGAGGAGATGCAAATCCCGCAGTCCGCCTTTGCTTTTTTTGACGTTCGGCTCCAACAGGTACACCGTCTCGCCGAACCTCTGGTACTCGCGCTGCCGCTCGGCCACCTTCTGATCGAGATAGCCGTCGAATCCGCTCGACACGACTTTGCGCACATAGCGCGCATGGAATTGCTGAAACAGCTCGGGGCTTCCTGCAAGAAACCGGGCCTCCATCATGGAGGTGCGAACCGTCAAATCAGCCAGGCCCAGATCGATGCAATCCTGGATGGTCCGCACGCTATGACCGACCTGAAATCCGCTGTCCCACAGCGGATGGAGCACCTGCTTCACCAGCTCAGGCATCACCTTGGCCGCATCTTGGTGAAACAAGAACATCAGATCGATATCGGAGTATGGCGCCAATTCCCGACGGCCGTAGCCCCCGATTGCCACCAAGCAACAATGCTGAAACCCGGCCGTCGTCAGCGCCTCGCCGCCGATCCGCGCCGCGGTCCGGTACCGGCCGACGATCAATCCGTCGACCAGATCCGTCGTGGCCGCGACCACCTCGTCTCCCGATGCGCCGGCCAGCAACCGCTGCTGGATCGTCTGGCGCTGTTCAGCCAGAAATTGAGGCACCGCGATGGGAGCCGCATCCTGCACCATATGGGAATCCGCGTTCAACGCTTGCGACATACTTACAGCGCGCTTTCTCCCGTCTCGCCGGTCCGGATCCTGACGGCGGAGGTGAGTTCCCGCACGAATATTTTGCCGTCGCCGATGCTGCCCGTCTTGGCGGCCCGCGTGATCGTTTCCAGCACACGCTGCACCTGGCCATCGTTCACGGCCACTTCGACCTTCACCTTCGGCACGAATTCAATGGTGTACTCCTGGCCGCGGTAGGTTTCCTTATGACCCTTCTGGCGGCCGAAACCTTTAACCTCCGTGACCGTCATGCCTTGGATCCCGATTTCAAGGAGAGCGTCCTTCACTTCGTCGAGCTTGAACGGTTTGACGATGGCTTCGATTAATTTCATCCTTGCCTCCTGAGACCGCCGACCGCCCTCAGTCGATGGCGTACGTTCACGAATAGGCGCGTTCGTTATGTTGACTCAAATCAAGACCGGTCGCTTCCTCTTCCGACGATACCCGTAGTCCTGTCACGGCATCGACCAGTTTGAGAATGACAAAGGTGGCAACCAGGGAGAAGATTGTCGTGACGACCACAACCAGGAGTTGGACGCCGAACAAGCCGGGATTGCCGAAGAATAATCCATCGGCGCCCCCGGGATTGACGACCTTGCTGGCACAGAGGCCTGTGGCCAGCACCCCGATCATCCCCCCGACTCCGTGGATTCCCACGACGTCAAGCGAGTCATCATAGCCGAATCGCCCCTTCCAGACAATCGCCGCGTAACAGGACATGCCGGCCACCAGCCCGATCACGATCGCGGATAACGGACTGATATACCCGGCCGCCGGCGTGACCGTCGCCAGTCCCGCGACCGCGCCGCTGGCCACCCCCAGCACCGTGGGTTTCCCGCGATGCATCCATTCCACGCCGCACCAGGAGATGGACCCCATAGCCGCCGCCGCATGGGTGGCGAGAATGGCCGACACCGCAATCCCGTTCGCGCCGAGCGCACTACCCCCGTTAAACCCGAACCAGCCGAACCAGAGAAACCCGGCTCCCAGGAGGGTCATAGGCAGATTGTGGGGCGCCATGTAATCCGTTCCATACCCCCGCCGCTTGCCCAACACAATGGCGCACACGAGCGCCGCCGCGCCGGAGCTGATGTGGATCACCGCACCGCCGGCAAAGTCCAACGCCCCCAGCTGGGCCAGCCATCCGCCCCCCCAGATCCAATGCGCCAGCGGCACGTAGACCAGCACCGACCACATGGCGGCGAAGAGCACGACCGAGGTGAAACGTTTGCGTTCGGCAAACGCGCCGGTAATGAGCGCCGGGGCTATGGCGGCAAACATCAACTGAAACAACATAAAGGCCTGGTGCGGAATGGTCGGCCCATAGACCGGGTGGGGCTCGCTGCTCACCCCGCTGAGCCCGATCCAGTCCAATCCCCCGATCACGCCCCCCTTGTCCGGCCCGAACGCCAGGCTATAGCCGAATAGAATCCACAGCAGACTGACCACGCTCAGGATCATGATGCTCTGCATGATCGTCCCAAGCACATCCTTCGTACGCACGAGCCCACCGTAAAAGAGCGCCAACCCCGGCATCAGCATCGCCAGCACGAATGCCGACGACACCAGCACCCATGCC
>JACCDZ011427365.1_pt1 | contig 18440 bp, 34 predicted proteins | sample 7449551 | NCBI WGS metagenome assembly JACCDZ01 (sample SAMN15323452, study PRJNA562643) | freshwater metagenome | isolation source: river surface water | place: USA:Blue River Watershed | collected 2017-08-18
CAGAATGGCAGAACGTTCTTTGTGTGAGTCATTCCATTTCATAATACGACCAGTGCAAACAGACACAATAGTGTCCTTGGGGGTGACTAAATATTGAGCATAGTTATACTCAACAAGTTTAGCAACAGGCCCCATAGGACGCAAAGAGCCCAAAGAGTAGTGGAGCTTAGTATTGTCAGACAACAACAACTTAGCTTTACCACCAGAAATTTCAACAACCAGACCTTTCTTGCCATTATTAGAAATAGCATAAGAACCAAGGGCAATTGTAAACATAATAATATCCTCACAAATAAAAGTAGCAAAAATAAAAAAGGCCCAATTAAGGGCCTAGATCAAACAATTAAAACGGAATTTCACCAGAAGCATCACACTCGGATGCACGCACACCTTCGTTATACCACTTCTGGCACATGGCTAAAGTAAAACGCGCCACATATCCTTCCAATGGTTCAAACTCTGCACCAATATAACCTTGGTAATGCATAACAGATTCAGCCTTAGCCATATCATGTTCATACGCATTAAAATACACAGAACCATCGTAATCGACAGAATTAAATTTAGTAGTCATAACAATATCCTCTTACTTAATTTCGACAGAAATAACATCACACAATTCTACAGAGCGGCCATAAATATAGCCACCAGACTCAGTGCGGCCAAAACCCCGCACCAACTTACCATCAATAATACCTAAACTACTCAAATCACAATACTCCTCTACTTGCTTAGTAGACTTAATCAAACCAACCATAACAGTCTTAACATAGGTAACACAAACAAGTTGTTTCATATCTATATCCTCAATTAACGCAGACCAAAATAACCTGCCGCATAAACAAACATACCAAACAAAACACAAGAGAGAATATATCCACCACGAGTGTTCCAAAAGTTAACAGACTTAGTAGCTTTAACAGTAGAGATAGCAACGTAATCTTTCATAATAATATCCTCAATAGTAAATGGGTAAACAGAATTAGAGTAAAATCAATCAATCACTTCTTAGTCAAACTTGCACAATGTGCTTACCAAAGTGGCAACAACAAAGCTAGTAGCAACATTCTTCAGATAAGTAAACATACTCAATTCCTCAATAAATTAATAAAAGTTAGACAAAAACACTAAATAATAAAAAACGCGCGGCATAAATAATTAAACCGCAAATACATACAAATCAAATAAATCAATCATCACTATTAAACATAGCAATAACAAAAGAGATATCCAGATAATCAAAGATAGAACACTCTTCTTTCTTAAACATAGAGTAAGTAATAAAACATACAGATAATACAGATACAACAGATAACAAAGTAGAATTGGGAGTTAGAACTCCCAATCAATCTCGATTTCAGCAGTTGGTTGAACAGTTTCCGAAGTCCAGTTGGCTTCGGGAATGAAATCTGCATCTACGAGGGCACATTCATTAAGCCATTGGATGGCCAGATACTCTTCAACGTGTTGGTCAAACATGTTAGACTCTCCTATTCTCAATATAAACACACACTAAATACACCCGATACGCATACATATAATAACGATAATGCATAACGCATAATAACAGTAATGCATCACGTACCAGGTGTACGACCGTCATGCTATGTAGTAAGTCACTACAGCACACAGTGCAAACAGCATAACATCAACGATAGTCTCAATCCAACCGGCGATACCATTACGGATAAATACATAACGGCTAAACGCAATGGACAACGCAGCAGTAGCAGAGCTAACACACAGAGTAGTTACTCCTACTACGCTAGCAGCCAAGGTCAGGAATGAAACACCAACAACAGAACCAACAATAACAGAGACTTTCTTCATAGTAGAAAGGCTCATAAACTTCTTATACATCTTAATAGCAATAGACTTGATAGAGGCAAAAGGGCGGCGGCAGAAATGTCCACACTTAAATGCCCAACCAAGGCTACCTACATCTTTAAACTTCTGAATACGGCTAGTCAGTACATTGACTTTAAACTGTGCGCGGCGGCGCACATAGTCAGCTACAGAACCAGCTTTAGTATTCTTCTTAAACTTCTTCAGTTGAGCAAATGAGGCATCTTTCTCTTCACGAGCCTGACGCAATGCAGCCTCACGTTCTTCCAGAGTAGAGAAGCCATAGCTAAACTCAACAGTTGCGGCGCGGACACCAGCAACAACAGCACGGTAGTGCTTAGTGATATAGTCAAACATACATTTCTCCTCAAGAGGATAAATTAGAGCCCATTTACATGGGCGTAACTCACCTCAAATAATAAAAAAGGAGCAATTATTCACTAATAAATGAACTCTTGCTCCAGGGTTGGAAATCAAACTTTTCAATAAATACGCAATATCATGCTAAAAGCACATGAATCGCGGCAGTACCAATCAAGGTACAAATAAACGAGTAGGCAAATACACACGCAATACTAAATGCATACGCAATGTGTCTTACGCCATACCACTTCAATAATAAACTACTTTCTATAAACTTCTTAATCAGGGGAGAATACGTCGCGAAATTTCTCCGCGCCGTTAAATAATCCCCTACAAACCCCCACACATACCACAATACAGCGAGAGCATACATCATAGGAATCACCTTATAGAAATAGGCAATTCCAAATAAGGCCCCCACTATAGGGGCCACCATCATTTTCACCCGTAAAGGGTACTTCTTGGTATAACCAATAATACCTAGCTTACTGGTACTCTTGGATACATACTCTTCATACGTACAATTGTGCGCGGCGCAGGATATTCCTACTCCGACACTACGTACTAGTTTATACAAATAGGTAAACATATAGTCACCATGTATTAGAACAGTACAGCAACGATAGCAAGTTTAGCTACACACAGAGCTACAAATACTACAGTGTACATTGCAAAGCCAAGTACGAACTGTGCAATAAAGCCTTCTACATTAAACTTCTTAGCAACAGCAACAGCATAGCTATTAGCAATTACAAAAGAAGAGTATGCAGTAAGGGCAAGCTCAGCTACCATAGCAACAACAAGCAGTGCAGTAGAGTTAAACAGTACAGCAGTCAGTACAAGTGCAATTACAGAGGTAACAATAGTAGTAAGAGCTACTACAGGTGCAAGCACAGGGTGCTTAGCAACCAGATCGCATACTACAGTGTGCTTATTGCAAACCCAATTCCATGCCTTGATGATATACTTAGCAACAGTATAGGTTACTTTGTAAGTACGGGACAGTGTAGGTGCGACACATACATCTTGGTCAAGAGCAACGTCAACCTTGGCATCAGTTACAGCACATTTAAAGTCAACAGTAGCAGCTTTGAAACCAGCTTGGATAGCGGTGATATATTTAGTAAACATAATAGTATTCTCCAATAGGATAAACAAAATGATTGCACGATTCTCCAGAGTCGAACATGTCTGGGTCGTGCAGAGAGTTAGGGGTAGGGGGTTCGGATCAACATACACCCCCACTTACGACATGCCCATAGAGGACACTTCGCAGCACCAGGTGTGTGATTGCTGAGTAGGAGGGAATTGGAGGGGAGGGGGTTAAAAACGGAGGGGGTGGGGGAGGAGTTTTGGAGGAGGTCTTTAAAATATAAAATTTATAAAAAATCAGGGCAACTATAGGGCGTCATTGAATCGCGCCGCACATAACAAAAAAGGCCGCCCTTGCGGACAGCCTCTTAAAATCTTTTTACCCACCCATAATATTAAGTGCACTAGTAATATACTGATCCATTAATTGCCTCGAATATATTGATATAAATTTATCAACACAATCACTAGGTAGGTTCAACATATACCATTCGTCAATTGCTTCGTGTTTCCAGAACTTAATCCCCAAGAACTCCAAATCCCGGTGAGAACATATGATACTGCAAACAGTAGTAAAGTTCCTATATCCTACTATGCCATCTATATTAAAATTAAACACAAGTTCAGGACCACTCTCACGCATTGTACGGTAAGGCTCATGCATGCCCACAGAACAGCGTACAACGTTCATAGAACGCGCTATGAACTTCTCTTGTGGGGTAGCACCGATAGAGCCAAAGCGATTGCTTAGAAACGCTCCCAGGATGTTTCCCATGTCATTTAATTTGGCTACTGCTTCAAGTAGGGGAACACTAATCTCTAATCTATCATCATGCATCCACTCACGCAAACTCGAAAACCCAAACAAGCTCTTGCCGCCGATTTCTTTTATTATTAAATCCGTCATTTTTCTATAGCTCCAATACTAAATTGCAGTTGATACAACATTAGTAGTATACTGTAAACGTTCCCCATTCTCATGGGACGCATTATTCTAAACCTCTCTCTTAAGTGTGAGATTAAAACGGCCACCCAACTCCGAGGTGGCCTTTTCTTTTTCAGAACAGTATGGTTCCGTCTATAGTTTTCTATCCCAACTTAATAATTACATTCCATTGTCGCTTCGCAATGTCTAGTGATTCACGTACAAGTATTTTGTACCCATCCTCCAAACCAAACGTCTCACATGTCTCATGCACAAGCCTTTTTATGTAATCAACAGCGTCTCTGTCACTTGAAAAGTACAAAGAATTTTCGAAGGCTTTATTAAAAGATAACGCGACGGCTTGCGCCGCGTCTTCTTCAAGTTTGCGTTTGTCTATCATGCCGCGCCGCCCAAGTTAAATTTCCATATTCTCTACTGCGGGTGTCAAGAGTTTTGACAGCGCAGATTCGAGATACTCAAGACGATCGACTAACTCACTTATAGTGATTTTTTGTCCACCACGATATACGAAATAAATGTCATCATGTGTCTTAAAATCAATATAGGTTTTATTAACAGCAATATCCTGATCGTAAAAGTGATTAGGTATGGAGTGAGTAAAATATTCTTGCACATACTCAGGTGCTCTCGACTTTGAATATCTCACTGGTCTAACTTGGTTCCAGTTAAACACAGCTTCATCTCTCAGAGAACTTGTAGTTGCTTCTGAAGAAGCAGTGTTGCGTAGTGCTTGAATAATGTCTGCCGACATATCTCTTGTATCATTTGCCATAGTAGGTAGTCTCTATTATTTAGTTTTTGAATCCGGGTGATCTTTTAAGGAAACCGTGAGCAGCATTACCGCGCCCAGCCACCGCAGATATAATTCTTTTCGCCAAGCCTTTGCAGTGCTTGCAATTAGTTTCAGTAATTTCATCTTCAACTAGAAGTGCTGATATTTCACAGCACTCTCCACATAAGAATTCTCTAATCTTTCTCATCGTGCTCTCGTAGGTGGACTAGCATTCTAACTCTTCCCTATGGCGGCACTTATAATTTTTTGTGCGTTTTTAAATCCGCAGCATTTACATTCTGTTTCTCTGCACTCAGAGTCCACCAGTCTTTCAAAAATCTGATGGCACTCTGCGCAGTGGAATTCAAACATTCTTCTCATGAATACGCCTTAATAACTGTTCTTACAATGTCTGAACGCATTACGTCGTCAGCAGTCATTTTGAAGTAGCCTACGTCTTGATATTTAGAAGCACGGCCATCTCTTGTTTCAACTGTGAAGCGGTTAATAGCGTCAGTCAATCCATTCCGTTTCCCGGCAGCGTATAGCTGACTAGGGTCGCCACACACAACCACTTTAGTATTGACGCCGATACGTTCAAGTAGCAGCTTCGTGATTAGCGGTGACATCTGCTGGTCTTCATCAATTAGAACTAGTTTATTATCCCATGTGCAACCAAGCTGGAAGTTTGGAATATCGAAGAAGATGCGTTTGTCAAAGTCAGCACCGAATCTTCCTCCCAAGAAATCGCTAAGGATTTTTCTGTAGGCTGCAAAGTGCGGTTCAAGTTTTGCTTTCTTATCATCTGGCAGGAAACCAATTTTATCTTCGCCTGCCTCCACTGGAGTACGAATAATAAGAATGTCTTGCTCTTTTGAAGCTAGATAACGTTTGCAATAATTGTGCAACACAACTGAAGTCTTACCAGTCCCAGCGGGTGCTTCGAGGAATGTGATTGTATTGTTATCTATTACACGAGACAGCTCTTGCTGTACGGGTGTTAAAATAAATCTGTTTAAATTACCTTGCACTACATATTCCTTTTCAGTCTTGTTGAATCTACGATCAACTTTACTTAACTGTTCTTGATAACGACGTTCACTTTTTGGCATAGAATGTCTCCGAGACGTTTCTTATTATTTCGCTTGGCTCCCATTTGTAGGAGTGGCGTTATTGTGATATTATATTCCAATAGCGTAATAAGTCAACTAACTTTTTAGGTGATTATTAAGCAGCTTATGATAAAATGTTGATTTCAGGAGAAAGCTTATGGAACATGAGATTGAAGTTGATTTTGAAGCATTTCAGCACATAGAACAAACGGGTCAAACCGAGAGTTTTTTGAAGCATAATGGCTTCGTCTTCAGTCAACAATATAACATACCTTTAGGGTGTATTGTCTACAGAAAAACACCGGAAGGAAAAATAAAAATCATACAGGGTATTTGATATGAGTTTTTTTACAAACGCTATGAACAGGGTATCAGGTGTTGGAGCTAAGGCTGGCAGCTTTATCAAGTCAGCTCCAGGCGCAGTCCAGAATGGTACTGCTAATGCTTATAGACGTCATGCTCTTGCTAATAGGCAATCATTTGGTACTGCTGCAAGATTGGCAACTGGTGCTATGAATGGCGGAATTGGTGGAATGAAATCTGCTTGGGCCGCATCATCTGGCATGGAAAGATCTGCAATGATTGGAACAGGTATCAGTATGCTTGCTGGTGCTGGTGCAGGTTATGCTGCTGGAGATGGTTGGGGTGCTGCTGCTGGCGGTGCTGCTGGTCTTTTTGGTGGAGCGCGTACAGGCAAGGCTGCATCTTACTTATTTAATAAGGCTGGTGGTTTCAGTGGCATGGGACAGAGTGCTATGTCGAAGGGAACTAGCTTTGGAAGATAGGCGTACTAGCATGCTGGAGCGGCCGGTAATTTTGTCAAAGACGGCTTTGCAAACATGGGCGCAAGAGTAAAAACTGGCTATCAAGCATATAAACAATAGCTAGCATCTGGGGGCTAATAAAAGGCTCCTTTAGGGGAAATCAGAATCATAGTTAAGTTAAAAATAAAGCATAAAAAAAGGCCCAGCGAAAGCTGGGCCTTTTTGTTTTACTAAGGAGGAAAAAATATGTATGAAAAAACTTCTTTAATATCTGACAACCATCGTTGTTTTGCCTGAATCACTCTCTACAAATACCTTGTATCCAGAGTAGAGGTAATGATCTACGGTATCTACGTTATCAGCAATCTGATGAACAGTAGTTACTATCCCCAGAAGGGGTTCGTTCGTGCCATATTTAATGGCAGCTTTCTTTTGTGCTTCAAGAGTCTGAAACTCTTTAAGAAACAATCTGTCAACTTCGAAGATCTCGGTTCTCATAATGTCCGCATCTTCATGATCTCTAAAATAAACTTTCATTGTTAGCATAGTGGTGGTCTCGTAAGCTTATATTATTCTGCTTTAGGAGTAGCAGCTTCTTGAACTTCGGCAGATTTAATAAATTCAACAATTTCTTTTTGTGAATTAATCTGATTCTGAAGTTCTACAAGAGTTGAGAATACGTCTTTAGCAGGTATTTCCAGAAGCTGGTTAATAACAAGATTTAATGTTGCTTCATCCAGCATTAGCACTGTCAGGTTCTTTGGAGCTTGTGCTTGTGCTTGTGCTTGAACTTGCTCTGCTACTACTTCTTCAACTTTTGCTTCGGCTTTTTTCTTGGTCATTGTTTGTGTCTCCATTATATTATTGATTTTTCCCTTTCATAGGGAATTCTGGCGGAAGCTATGGGATTTGAACCCATGGACCCATCTCTGGATCGGCGAATTTAGAGTCCGCTGCCTTAAACCGCTCGGCCAAACTTCCAATATTTTGTAACGTTATTGAATGATGCGTATTATCTATCAATAGCTTTATCAAGTCAACACCTTTACATAGATTTTTTATTACAAAAGTATTAAAATTACCATACCCTCACAACTAGAGAGGGGATACTAGAGATGAGGCAAGGATAATAATAATGGACAATATACAGCTAGGCACTGTAATTGCAGCTATCGTTGGTCTAGTGGGACTCCTAAAGTAGCTTCAGTATTTATATGAGGTAGTATTTTAGAGGCCCAGACAAGAGATTGAGGCTCAAATTAATATGATCAAGAACGAATTAGACGAAAAACAGAGAGAGCTTTCATTAAGAGTAAGAGAAATAGAAGAGTATAAAATTTTATCCAATGCTAGGCACGAACATACCTAGAGAATGGTAGAGAAATTAGAAATTAAAATGGATGAATTAACCGATAAGGTTGAAATCATCTCACAAACTCTAAATGATAAGTTTAATCTGCTCGTGGATTTGATAAAGCAGAGGATATAATCATGGATAAAATTGTTCTGGAGAGAATTTACGGGATAAAAGTTAGTCAAGCTCAAGTTGACGGACTTAATGATTGCTTGGAAAAATTCGGCATTCTAGGGCCTGTACAAGTAGCGCAATTCATCGCTCAGGTTGGCGTAGAAAGCGGCCTACTTAGATACACTAAGGAGCTAGGTAAAGATGCTTATTTTGATAAGTATGATACTGGTAAATTGGCAGAAAGATTAGGCAATACACCGGCAAGAGACGGTGATGGCCTGAAATATAAGGGTAGAGGATATATTCAGGTGACAGGTCTATATAACTACAGAAGCTTATCAAAAGCAGTTGGGATAGATTTTGTCAAACAACCAGAACTTCTGGAACAAGAAAAATATGCTTGGTTATCGGCGGGATGGTATTGGAAATCGCGTAATCTAAACGATATAGCACACGATGTTGTCGCTGTGACGAAGAAGATTAACGGTGGAACAAATCACCTAAAAGAGAGAACTGAATTATTCGAAAAAGCCAAATTAGAATTGGTAGATTGCTAATCCAGCAACGCTGGTACTGTTTTGTATGTAGCTTCGATGAAGCTTTTAATTACCATGGGGAGGTCCTTGCGGCCTCCCTTTTGCATTTTATAACTCTTATTTTATTGTGTTGTTTTTATTTTTTACCCTCAACACTACTATTACAATACTGACAGCAAGAGTTTAACGGTTTCTCCATAAAATCCTTATAGGTAATTCCTGTATTAACTTTGCCATGAATATGGCATTGAATTCTGACGATCTATTCGTCTTTACAAAACTTTCCTGAGAAATCTAGTATCTTTAGATCTGGATAAAAGCCTTTAGCTTTTTTCATCAGATTCGAAATAGCTTTACTTTTAGTTAAGGTATTCTTTTTATAGCCAAAACAATGTCCGCTAAAGATATCTGTATTGGCAATTAGTCTAAATTGTTGCATAATAAGGTCCTTGGTAGTTGTAGTAGTCTTCTTTTATAGAAGAAGTGCATTATACTATACCTTGGAGCTATTGGCAATACTATAGTTTACTTGAAAAGTAAAGAAATATTTATTTGCAAGTTTTTATTTTACGCTATTGACTTTAGCTTCTGAGTATGCTAAACTACTAACATACTTTAACGGCTTAGCTTAAAGCAGCATTATATAGCCACTTTACAGTATGGTTCATAAGCCTCTGCTTAAATGAACCTTGATACAGTCACTGTAGTTTACACTTATATAGCTAATAGTTGTAACTTTTAAAAAGTTTACAAATTGCAGGAATAGCAAATGAATCAGCTTCAACAAATCCAAAGTTTATTGGAAATAACAAAAAAACCTGTAGCAGAGTAGGAAAAACCTACTGTGATAAAGGAAGAAAAGCCTATTAAAACTGAAATCGCCGTAAGAAAACTAGATGCAGTGATTGAATTAGGCAATGGAGTAATCACTACAAGTGAATTTCACCAGTTAATCAGACCAGATGCTGATACCTATGATACTATTCTTCTTACAGAAGAAGAAGAAATTAAGGTTAGAAAGTCATTAAGTAGATCTAGATCTTAGATTGTAGGATCTACAGCAATGATCTGTTCTGGAGATAAATGTGAATTTGGACATGAATGTCCATTATTGCAAATAGGAAAAGCTCCACTTTAGAAACCTTGTCCAATTGAATTAGAACTTTTAGCTCAATGGACTCAACAATATATGTTTGAATTTGACGTTCAAATGGATAATTTCACCGAATTAGGCTTAGTTACTGAATTGGCGGAATGTAATTTGTTTGAAAGAAGAGCAAATTTAACTCTTGGTAAGCACTCCCCTACTATGACAGTTTTAGATGTAGTAGCAGTAGATTCTTCAGGTAATGCAATTCAAGCAGAGACAATTGCGAAAGCATGGGAACTTAAAGAGAGAATTAAATCCAGACGAGATAAGATTCTCAAGTAGCTTATGGCTACTAGAGATGCCAAGGTTAAGCTTAAAGCAATTCAAACAAATCAACAACAAGTATCAGTCCTTCAGCAAATGGCTTCAATTAAAGAAAAAATGGAGCAAATGGCTAAGTTAAAGGAGAAGTGAGTTGAAAAAGAACGACAGGCTTTCATACCTTAAGCAAAGAAGTATCGAACGCGTACAAGAATGTAAGAAGATGAGTAGACAGCAGGACATAAAAACAAAAGGCTTTTATGTTAACCTGGAAGGAAAGCACATAAGTGGTGCTATGTGGTCTAAGAAAAATAATAAAGAAATTACATTTAGGTCAGCATATGAATTCGCATACTGCTTAAGGCTAGAAGAAGATGATAATGTAAAAGCATACTTCATGGAGGCAATGTCGATTCCTTACTTCTTCGAAGGCGATTATCATAAATACATACCAGATCTTTTTGTGGTTTATATGGATGGATCAAGTGAATTACTAGAAATAAAACCGCAAAGCATGATACATAGACGCGATGTACAGGTTAAGGCTATAGCTGCCAATAAATTCATTGCGGATTCAAAGGTAAAGAATTGCAAATATAGATTCATTACCGAAGAAGAAATATTTGATTCTGCTGCTCAGTACAGAAGATTTATAGAGGCTTTAAAACCATGAGTGCTAAAGATTACTTTAAAAGTCTTATATCTCTTGACGTGGAATCATCTGGTATAGACGTATATAAAGATAAAATCTGGTCAATTGGTGTTGCAGGTAGAAACCATGGCAAGGAAACTTTTGTTAATTATCTTAACAATACAAATCCAATGGATTTTTTTAGTCACATGGTAGAACGCGCACCAGAATTTGCCAATGAACAATTCTCTAGAGGGAGCTTGACTCCCTTTTTTGATGCAATCTCGTCAAATACAGCGTCAACACCTTATGGTGCTGCTCTTGATTTAACAAATGACTTAACAAGTTCAAAGGCAGTCTTGATTCAAAACCATAACTTTGAAAATAGCATGCTTGCTCAAATGCTAAAAGAAACTGGTGTTCAAAAGCCAAATATGAGATATATGACCAACATGGATGGCTTTGTCGATGATGGTAAATTCTTATATACACCACCAGCTGTTTCTGATGAAAGAACTAGGGCATCTTCTTTAATGGACAGATACCTTAGAACAAATGACCCTCAAGTGGCGCAGCAGGCACAAACGTCGTATATGAAAGTTGCACAACTTTATGAAGACGAATATAAAAATGCAACCAGGAAGGGCGCATTTGTAATTGATTTGATGGACATTACAAAGGCAACTTATGCTCAGGCAGCAAGTTTGGGATTGATGGATCCAAAAATGATAACTGTCGGCACCTCTGTCGATTTCTTATCTAGGAATCTCCTACTTGAGGGGGCTGAGACACACACTGCATTAGATGATGCTCAAAGACAAATTCGTGCATTTGACAAGTTGAATGAATTAAGGTCACGTATGGCCTCTGGAACGCTCTCTGGAGACGACTACAGTGTTATCGCTAGGTTGGCCAAGGCTCAACCAGAAGAAGCTCAGAGAGGCTTTTACAAGGCTTTAAAGAACACCTTCTCAGAGATAGATAGTCAGGGTTATACAAGAATACTTGGACAGTCTCCAACACCATAGCACAACAATCCAATTTTGGTTTATGCAAATACTAAAAGTGGAGAATTAGAATCTCATTTTTTAAGCAGAAAGAACTATGGCAAGGCTCTATCTACACAAGATTGGCAAGTTGCATTTGCAAACGTGTATGAGAGATATTCTAGAATGGGTAGAATTGAAACTATCGGTAAAAATTATAAAGCTTCAGACTTTTACAAGAATCTTGAGTCTGCAACATAGAATTCTGACAGAATTAAGTTTATCGAATAGTTCGAAAAAACAAATGGTGGGTTAAAACTTACCAACTGGAGTGCAAGAAATACATTTGAAAAAATTGCAGATATGACAAGCAAACAAAAGGTCTTAGGATCCTTGGCTGTTGTAGGTGCATCCTTATATGCTTTAAATGAAGCTACGAAAAATGATTCTGCTCCTCCACCAAAGAAAAAGATTCAAGATCCAAATCCATATCACGGAACTGGATTTTATAATTTTGAAAACTAGTAGGGGCATCATAAACTATGAGTTATTGGGATGACGTTCGTGACTCTGGTCTGTTTGGCTATGGCTACGGAAAGAAAAAATTTAAAGATGTAACAGCTAATGAGCACTTTCAAAGGGCTCGTGGCTTTGTATTTGGTTAGGGTGCTGGCAAAACTGAAATGCTAAACTCTATTGGTATCATTACAAATGCACAACGTAATTTAGCTCAAAATAGCAAGATGGCAAAATTTATGACAGCTGGTATACCACTGTTCAGTGCCTTCATGGCTTATGATGCAGCTAAGAATGGCGAATAGGTGCCTGATTATTTAGCATCAAACGTTGCATTGCATTCCGGGGGTTTTTATGGTGCTAGACTTGGAGCAAACATTGGGGCTGGTATTGACAAAGGTCTTCGTGGCTCAGGATGGGCTGGCCGCTTATATGGCGGTGCAATTGGTGGTATTGCAGGAGCAGCTTTGGCGTATGGTGCCGTAGAAGGTGTGCTTAGCCTTGGACAGGCAAACAATGGTATTCAAACAGTTGCCAAGAAAATGTATGACCCAGACCTCAATAGAAATATCATACAAAATAGAAATACTCTCACACATAGAGAGGCCGCATTGGCTGCAATTTCAAAAAGCGCAATGAATAATCGTGGACAAATGATGGGGAGAGAGGCCCAGATTTTATATGGGAGTTAATGTAGAGATAGTTGGTGATAGCGTCTATCAAGAACACAAGCGTCAATTAGAAGAAAAAATGAAAAAGACGAAACTCTCCGAAATACCTTGGAGAGACTATCTTGACTGGAAAGATTACGACAAGTCCCTTGATGGTATGTGTACCAACTGTAGAAGTGAGCAAATAGCCAAGTATGGCGAAATTACCATACAGTGTTCTGGCTATTCTAAGCTTGAAAACAGATATGACGAAGATGTAATTGAAATGTTTCAAGACTCTGAGCTTGAAATGCTCAAGGATTTAATCGACCCTGTTCATTGGGCAAAGTTCAATATTGCTGCAAATATATTTGTTGAGCGTTGGTATCAATCACAACTTCTTTCCTGTACAGCAAACAGAAAGGTTGTTCGATGTGGTCGTCGTGCTGGTAAATCATTCTCAATTGCGCTTAGGGCAATTCATAATTCATTAATGAACAATGATTTTAAAACACTAATTGTATGTCCAGCAGAAGTACAAACAGAAGAAATTTATGAAGCCATGACAGTTATTTTAAATAACTTAGATAAAGAAAAATATGGCTCATATGATGATATGGTTGCAAGCTACACAAAGTAGCCCGTGCATACAATGAAATTTAAAAATGGCTCCCGTGTTAAAGGCTTTACTGCCGGTACACAAGGCGCAAAATCAGTTCGTGGTCAGCCAGCAGATGACATCATCCTTGACGAGGTAGACTACCTTACTGAAAAAGACGTAAACTCAATCTTAGGTATCCTACTTGATACCCCTGAAACAACGATATTTATGTCTTCTACACCAGACGGTAAAAAGAACTTACATAAGTTTTCAAAACGTCAAGAGTATAAAGAATTTCACTTTCCATCGTTTGTTATTCCACACTATTCAGATGTTCTTGATAATGAATTGCGTGGCTCTACAACAGACATCGGTTATGTGCAAGAAATCATGGCTGAATTCGGTGAATCTAACGCTGGTGTGTTCCAAAACTTCTTTATTGATAAATGTATAGACAATAATTTCTCTGAATTTGACAGGCTAAACGTTCTTAAGGATAGATCCCGTTACATTATGGTTATGGGATGTGACTGGAACGATGACAAGGTTGGAACAAGAATCTTTGCCATTGCATTTGACAAAATACTGAAGAAATTCTTTATTGCAGAAAAAGCATCTGTGTCACGCGAAGGGTGGTCACAAGTTGATGCTGTTGCCAAAATTAGAGACTTAAATAGAAAATATGTTTTTGATCACATGTATGTGGACGAAGGCTTTGGTGTTTCATCTATTCAATTTATGAAATCATATGCCCTTGATATTATTCAAACAAATTCATTACCTAAAGATCACCCAGATAGAAATCTAATTGATGTTGTTGGTGTAAACTTCTCGTCTAAGATTGAAATATCTGACCAGGAAACTGGATTTAAAATATCAAAAGACACAAAAACATACCTTGTTGAGAACTCAGTTAGAATGCTTGAGCGTACAGCCTTCATACTGCACGAAGAGGTGGACAAGGATTTGATTAAGCAAATGCAGAACTATATAGTTGCAGGAAGAACACCGAGTGGTAAGCCAGTGTATAGGGCAGAACAAGACTCTATAGGCGACCACGATCTTGATGCATTTATGATAGGTCTATACGGATTTGCATGTAATTATTCACAATTCCTATCTTCTTTGGGGTAGGGTGGTATAGCAATCAATGTTATGAATCGAAATTCTGAGGGTAAATTTAGGACAGATGAGCAAGCAATTGCTGAGATGATGGAGATTCAAGATATTGATGGTACAAAACTAATTACGCCAGACTCATAGCCATTCGCTTCTAGACAATCCGCACAAAACATGTATAATAATAAGCTTAGTAGAAGCAAGCACGTAAGTACAGGAAGAGCTAGTTTCGGCTAGTCATCGGGAGGCGCTAGAAGAGGTTTTGGCAGATCCTCCTGGTAATAAAATTAATCGGAGTCATATAATGCCAACTAATATCATAAACAATGTCAACATAACAGTTAATTCAGATACTGTTTCAAACAGCGTTGGTATTTGTTATTTTGACCCTATCGATGAAGTTTTGTTAGAGTTGGGTGCTATTAACAGCGTAATATCTGTTGAAGCTGGTGCAATCGTAGTAAAAAAATACTACATTGTAACAAAAACAGATAAAATAGATGTTATGAACATAAGAATTAGTCGAGATTCAAATCCTGATCTTGAAAATCTTTATGAAATCAAAATGTTAACAATGGACTCAATGCCAACACAAACAGACTTTGATAAGGTCTCGCTTTTTAATACCGTTCGTATCATCTCTCCTCAAAAGGAAACATTCTTTCCATTGTGGATAATGATTAAGCCAAAAGACATTGTTAATTCATTGTTTTCACTAGAGCTGGAGATCGAGTATGAGTAATTCTATTAAGGATGAAAACACGAAGCTTGCCCTACAAACAATTGGCGAGATTGACGCCATTATTGCAGAATACGAGTCCCTGAAGAGCGAAGTTCGACAGGGGCTTTCTAATGTAATGGTGTACGTCGATATGGACAAAAATAAGCAATTAGCAGATGCGATAAATTACCTATTTGGGCCTCTTGATAAAAGTGACCCACTTTATGGGTATATAACCTATAGCATGATTGAATACTGTATCTCAATTACAAAAACAGCAGGCAAGGCCAGAGGTATTGCAGAGCTGAGGGGATATGCAAATGGCAATAGTGTTTAAAGACGAATTCCAATAGTCAATATCAAAGAGGCAACGCGCTGATTTATACATGAGAATATATCAGTTTGCCGCAGAAGATTTTCTAACAAGACCTGATGCGCACGAATATTCTCTTCGTGTTAAAAAATGGATGACAGATATAAACAAGAGACTTATGAAATGTAAGTTTCCAAATAAGATCTCCAAATATGAATCCATCAGTCCTGTAGAGCCATATAAAAACACAACAAAAACATAGCCCAATATGAACGGTAACTATATCGTTTCATAGAAGGGTCTTGCTGGTGATTTGTACATGGTTGAAAATAGAAGACAGTTGGTTATACCAATTCTTCTGAAACCACAAATTCCGCCAGTCCTAAAAGAAACAACAAGAGTTGGATTACCTAATTTTAATTAGAGCAGCTTTGGATTTTAATATATGATGAAAGATTTTATTCCAGTGGCAGGTGAACAGACCAATGGTATTGAGCAGTAGGCATATTATGCACAATTGCTTATTAAAGCTTTTTAGGATGCATTAGATAAAAACAATTGCCTTACTAAAGTGCCAGTCGCCATTGGATTAGAAATCTCCTCTGCTCTGGATGACCTACACGATATAAAAGATATTGTTGCTGGTATAGGTGGTGTTGATAATCAATTGGCATCACCAGATCCAGACAGACAGATTGTAGTTGTTTCACCAAATGATGATTTTGACTACAGTCAATCTTCAAGTGCGCCAATACAAGCAGATTACGGTGTTAATAAAAAGAATTACATAGCAGACCTAAAGCAATTTGCTGAAGACTGTTTTGATTGTGATTTAGACATGGATGTAATCGGTGCATTTAAAAACCTGATCAATGCCCTTAAGGGTCAAATTGATTTTCTTAAAAACAAGCTAAAGGGATTGAAGGACCTTCTTGATTTTGATCTTTCTGCAAATTTTGACGGCCTAATGGATATAGGCAATATATTTGCCAACATGTGTATCAAAGACTTAAATATGATATCAGCATTGCTTTTATAGTCATTGCTGGATTTTAACGCAGATATTAATATAGGCGGAATAGGCGATTATTAGTTTTCGTTTGGCGTCATGTAGTCAATTATGTCTGTTGTATTTAACGGGATACGGGATATTCTAAACTATGCAATGAAGCCAGTTAACTGTGCTGTAACTGCATTAGAAACTATTGCATCAGCAATTCCGTCAGAGAGGGAGATTTCAAAAAGGCTTGGCGAATCTAAGACCAATAAGTTGTTTGAACTTACCGGTGTAGATTTAGCATCAGCACCTCCAAGTAAATATGGTTCAAAAGTTAATGATATAATCAGCAAAATAAGAACACAACAATCTGAAATATCTCAATCTGTCTTCGATGCAGCAAAGACAACTGAGGGCATGATAAGACAAACGAATGATGCAATTCAGAAATCACTTGAATCCGTTGATAAGAAATATCAAGATTTGATTGGCATTAGTAAATACATGCAGTGTGAAGAGATGAGGTCTGGTCCAACCCGAGGTGGAGTTGAGGGCGGCCTTCCATCAATCACAAGTGACGTTAAATTAATGTCTGGCCTAGTGAATCTTATAAGGTAGATTATTAAGAAAAAGGTTGGCAAAAAGATACGTGAAAGAGAATTTAATTCTAGCGTATCCACATTTACACCTATTCAAACATAGCCATTTGAAATATCACATGTTGATATAGCAGATGCAATTGCTGAATCCTTTGATGCTACAGCTCGCGTAACAAATACGAGTGAAGGCAATATAGCTGTTATTTTCACAAAGAAACCTGGCACCAACACACAATAGAAGCTTGGATTAAAGATTTGTAATACTGAAGACTTCATCAAGAAGAATCATATTCAGGAAATTATCAAAGAGGTAATAGACGAAATACAACAAGAAAAGGCAACCACTGGTACTGGCCCTAGTACGTCTGGAACCAATAGACCTTCTGTTCCAATCAAGCCTGTTCCCTCAGATGAAACACAAATCAGTAAAGTCACAGCGGATAAGAACGCCGTACTTGTGATACCAGAATATTCTGAATTAATAAAGTCAACGTTCAATATTCTTAAAAGTAAAACCGATTCTCCTTCTGTTGATGCAAAATCTATTCAGAAGTCAACTGTAATAAAATGTTCAACAAACGAGGAAATTTTAGCAAGACTTTCCTTGGCTAAGTCATGAGGAATAAGATGAACGACAACATTTTGATTCATACAAATTATGCAGTCAACATTGGCACTTCAGCTGCTGATCTAAAGAAGTCTTTTAAAACATTTAAAATGCAACGCACAATAAGTGATAAGGTTGCCCATAGAAATGTTAGATTTCAAGACTCAAAGGCTAAGCAAGAAGTGCAATTGCAAGATGCAGAGTTCTCAAAGGTTGATAACCCGGTTCTAAGTTTTGTCGGTCCAGCAACAAAAAATGTTGTCAAAAGATCGCAAACCTTTACAGAGCCAGAGTACAATCTTTGGGAATATGGCCGTATAATTGACACAGAAGCTTTGGCAATGCGAGCATTTCTTAAAAAGAAATAGCTAATGTTCAGAAATGGATATTA
>JACCDZ010766053.1_pt1 | contig 18439 bp, 14 predicted proteins | sample 7449551 | NCBI WGS metagenome assembly JACCDZ01 (sample SAMN15323452, study PRJNA562643) | freshwater metagenome | isolation source: river surface water | place: USA:Blue River Watershed | collected 2017-08-18
AGTGCGATGATCTGGATCCATCGTGGTCTCACGAAGCTGATCTGCATCCATTTCACCTAAACCTTTGTAGCGCTGGATTGGTTCCTTCCAACGCTTGCCCTGTTTGGTTAAATCTGCAGTTACCTTCCTCATCTCATCATCGCTATAGGTATATAGAACTTCACCTTTTTTGCCGCCCCCACCAATAACTTCGATGCGATGAAGTGGTGGCATAGCTGCAAATACGCGACCAGAATCAATCAATGGTCGCATGTAGCGATATAGCAGTGTTAACAGCAAGCAACGAATGTGTGAACCGTCGACGTCCGCATCTGACATCATAATGATGCGCCCATATCGCGCTTCATCTAGCTCAAAAGATTTTCCAGAACCTGCGCCAATTACTTGAATGATTGATGCACATTCTTTGTCATCCAACATTTGAGCAAGTGATGCCTTCTGCACATTTAGAATTTTTCCACGTAGCGGCAAGATTGCTTGATATTCAGAGTTACGGGCTGCCTTAGTGGTGCCAAGTGCTGAGTCACCTTCTACGATAAATAATTCGGTGCGATTAACATCCTCTGAACGGCAATCAGCCAATTTAGTTGGAAGCGAAGATGATTCCAAGGCATTCTTACGGCGTTGCAATTCCTTGTGACTTCTAGTTGCAATGCGTGTGCGCGATGCTGCCACAATTTTTTCAAGTACTAATTTGCCGTTTGCTTTATCGATACGCTTGGTGGTGTTAAAGAATGCTTTAAAGCTATCTGCCACCACATTGCCCACTATTTTGATAGCCGCATTTGTGCCGAGCACTTCCTTGGTTTGGCCTTCAAATTGTGGCTCGGTCATTCGAACGGTAATAACTGCAGTTAAACCTTCTAGAACGTCATCTTTAATTACATCTGCTTCGTTCTTCTTCAAGATACCTGCGCTACGCGCTGCTTCGTTGATTACTTTGGTGATTGAACGCTCAAAACCTTGTACGTGCGTGCCGCCCTTTGGGGTGGCGATGATATTAACGAATGAGCGCATTGTGGTTTCGTAACCATTGCCCCACTTGAGTGCAATATCAACGCCCATTTCACGTTGCACGTCAGTAGAAACCATATGTCCTTGATCATCAAGAACCGGCACCGTCTCTTCATAATTGCCAGAGCCACCAAGGCGAATTACATCTCCGACTGGATCATCTGGTTGCAGGAAGTTGCAATATTCAGAGATGCCGCCTTTATGGAAGAAAGTCTCAGATTTACCTGCTTTGGTGCGTTTATCATTTACGACAAGGGTCAGTCCAGGAACTAAATAAGAAGTCTGACGAGCGCGGGCATAGATATCTTCCATATCTAATTCCGCATCTTTCATGAAGATTTGACGATCTGGCCAATACTTAACGCGAGTGCCAGTTATTTTTGAGGAAATTTTTCCAATTACTCGTAAGCCTGATTGTGCAGTGAATGGCGCTTTTGGTCCATCACCGTCAAAAACACCTGCAACGCCTCTTTGGAAAGACATCCAATGAATTTTTCCACCACGATCTACTTCAACATCTAAACGAGATGAGAGCGCGTTTACAACTGATGCACCAACGCCATGCAGACCACCTGATGCGGCGTAAGAACCAGAGCCAAATTTTCCACCTGCATGAAGTTTGGTCATAACAACTTCAACACCAGTTAAACCAGTCTTCGGTTCTTTATCTACTGGAATACCGCGGCCATCATCATGAACTTCAATAGAACCATCTGCTGCTAAATTGATTTCAATTGTTTTGCAATGTCCACCTAACGCTTCATCAACTGCGTTATCGATAATTTCCCAGAGGCAGTGCATGAGCCCGCGCGAATCGGTCGAACCGATATACATACCTGGACGTTTACGGACGGCTTCGAGACCCTCGAGAACCGCCAAATCTTTAGCGGTATAGGAGGTCTCTACGGTTTCTTGATTTTCAGCCACGAAGGCGCAAAATAGCGAACTATTTGCAAAAGTGAGCGTAAGCGCGCCGAGCAGCAGTTCAAATACTGAGAATTCACTGCATATCGTGATTTAACCCATAACTTTCCGATTAATTTTCGCTAATTGGCGTACATGGGAATAAAAATTATGCTTTCATAGTTCCCATAACTAGCAAGTCGGAATTTCGAGGAGAGGAAAGACCATGACAGATCAAGTTCTACTTGAACAAACACCGTTACGCGCTGTTGATCGCTGCGACCGTTGTGGCGCACAGGCGTATGTTCGTGCAACTCTTCTAAGCGGCGGCGAACTTTTATTCTGCGGTCACCACGCAAAGGAATATGCAGAGAAGCTAAAGAGCGTTGCTGCGAATATTCAAGACGAAACTTCAAAAATCAACTAATTTTATTTAGCTACAAAGCTAACTTCACCAACACCTGTAATTTCAACGCGGTACTTCCCTGCCTGCATTGCGATACCGGAAGTTGCTGAACCGCTGAAAATAATAGACCCGGCTGGCAAGACCACTCCTGCATTTGAAAGTTTTTCAGATGCATTTACCACTGCTTGCCAAGGATTGCCGGCGATAGCAGTGGTGGACACCTTCTGATTTAAGCTCTTATTGACGAAGATTGAAATTTCTGACGACGTCAGATCGTGGGACTTAGCCTCTACCCACGAGCCAATTGCAATGGCACCAGCACAGGCATTGTCTGCAATCGCATCATCAATAAATGGATCAATGGCACCATATCTACAATCAAAGACTTCTATACCTGGTGCAACATGACTTATAAAATCAAATACTTCATCCAAAGAGATTGCTCTATCAAGATCTTTGGCTAATTTAAAGACCACTTCAGCTTCGGCAAGCGGTGCAATTAAAGCACCTAAATTAAGCTCAGTTTCAATTTTCATGGCATCTGTTAAAAAGCCAAAAATTCCCTCGTAGCGCTTCTCATCTGAATCGCTCTTTAGTAGTGCGCCACCAAATTTAACGCCAATTAATTTCTCTCCTACCGCCAATCGGTTTTCGAGTGATCGCTTACGAATTTCATAAGCTCGCAAATTCCAAACCCCCACAGGAGTAATGGCTTTTGCAGTAGCTCGCGCATCTTCTAACATTCTGGTCACAATCGATACATAGTTCGCATGAGACTTATCGCAGAATGGTTTCTCTTGAGATAGCCCGCACCCACAAAGTTTTGGGTCCGTAACTGTTTTAATGACTTTGCCTTCAGCATCTACTACTTGAAAGGTTCCCTCAACTTTGATTGAACCGCTCTTTGGGTTCTGGAATATTGGCGAGTTGGTCATAGCAGCTTAAGTATATTCGCCAGAAAAATTGAGAGAAGGGCCTCTGCGAGATAAAGTATTTCCATGCTCTCAGCATTTCACCCAACCAAACGGCTTCTAGTCGAAACTGTGGTGAATTTATTGAATACGAAAAGCCCCTCTGAAATTTTGGCCGAAGAGGTGCTAGAAATTTCGGGTGTCTCAAAAGGCAGCATGTATCACCATTTTGAGGATCTACAAGATTTAGTTGAGACCGCGCAAATTTATAGATATTCAAAATGGATTGATGCCTCGATTGAATTTTTAACCAACAATGTTGCGACTGCACGTTCGAAAGAAGAGCTAAGAGAAGCCCTTAAAGTGTTGACTATCGTCACACAAACCGATGAGCGAAAAGCAGCTCGCGCCGAGAGAGCGCTTGCCTTGGCAGCATGTTTTGAAAATCCACGTATGGCTAAACAGATGGGTCATGAAAGTCAACGAATGACTGAAGCCATTACAGATATCGTTGAAGATCTAAAGCATAAAGAATTTTTTAAGTCAGATGTAAATGCCAGAGCCACGGCTACTTGGATTCAGGCTTATACCCTGGGAAAACTAGTGAATGATTACAACCCGACTGGCGTCACGGAAAATGAATGGGTTGATTTCATAATGTCGATTGTGGACACTAGATTTATGGCTAAATAAAAAAACCGCTCAAATGAGCGGCTTTTTTATTTAACTCTTTCCGGATTTAATCTAGATAATCACGGAGTACTTGGCTACGAGATGGGTGGCGTAGCTTTGACATCGTCTTAGATTCAATCTGTCGGATACGTTCGCGGGTAACGCCGTAAACTTTACCGATTTCATCAAGTGTCTTTGGCTGGCCATCAGTAAGACCAAAGCGCATCGCCACTACTCCAGCTTCGCGTTCAGACAAAGTATCCATAACTTTATGAAGCTCTTCCTGAAGCAAAGTAAAGCCAACTGCATCTGCCGGGACGATTGCTTCTGAGTCTTCGATCAAATCACCAAACTCTGAATCGCCTTCCTCGCCAAGCGGGGTGTGAAGTGAGATTGGTTCGCGACCATACTTCTGAACTTCAACTACCTTTTCAGGCGTCATATCAAGTTCTTTAGCTAGCTCTTCAGGGGTCGGTTCGCGACCTAAATCTTGCAACATCTGACGTTGTACACGTGCAAGTTTGTTAATGACTTCAACCATGTGCACCGGAATACGGATGGTGCGAGCCTGGTCAGCCATTGCACGAGTAATCGCCTGACGAATCCACCATGTTGCGTAGGTAGAGAATTTGTAACCCTTTGTGTAATCGAACTTCTCTACCGCACGAATCAAACCAAGGTTTCCTTCTTGAATGAGATCAAGAAATAACATGCCGCGGCCGGTGTAACGCTTTGCAAGTGAGACCACCAGGCGAAGGTTTGCTTCAAGTAGGTGATTCTTTGCGCGGCGACCATCTTCTGCGATCCATTCAAGTTCGCGCTTTAATTTCTTATCAAGCTTCTTTTCGGTAGCAAGCTTCTCTTCTGCAAAAAGTCCTGCCTCTACGCGAGTAGCAAGTTCCACTTCCAGCTCTGCATTTAGAAGTGCCACGCGGCCGATCTGTTTTAGGTAATCCTTTACTGGGTCAGCGGTCGCACCAGCTGTTAAAACAGTCTGCTCTGGTGGCAGTTGCTTCATTTCAGTTTGAATTGCGCGTTTAGTCTCATCAATTAAGTTGTGAACATTCTTGAATTCTTTAATTGGCGTTGCATTGATCGAATCAATCAGCGCCTTTGCGCCACGTTCAGTTAAATCTATTGAGGTGATCATCAATTCAAGTTGCTTAACGGTCAGCGGACGAGAATCTGCTTTATGGGCTGTCTTTGAAGGGTCGTTCTCTTTAGCACGAATTGCTTCATCAATAATCTGAACCGCAGCTAAGCGACCGCGAAGTTTTGCACGCTCAGAGCGCCCCTGTTCTTCTTCCTTCTCTTCATCAGAGTCACGAAGCACGAAGGTGCCTTCGCCATCATCAACCTCTTCATCAGAAAGGTTGATAACACGAGTCTCTTCCTTTGCCTCTTCCTTAACCTCATCGATATTGTCGATATTTAAATCAAGATCTTCTTCTTCAACTAATTCGACTTCTTCGCCATCAATAATTACCGTCTTTGGGGTCTTATCGCTCTTAGATTCTGTAGCGGCAACAGTAGTAGCACTGGATACAGCGACCGGCGCTGGTTTTGGCGCGACAAGTGCTTTCTCTGAATTCTTAAGCATTCGGTACGGAGAACCAAGACCTGCTTTTTTAAGTTTCTCGGTAACTTTCGGTACTGAAATTTCTAGAGCTTTTGCTTCATCTACTAATTCTTTATCTGCCTTTTTAGGAATTCGATTTAATGAAGTAACTCCACGTGATTCTAATTCTGCTAATACGACCTTTTGGCGTTCAACTAAATCGCGAGCATCAAGAATTTGCTTAACATCAGCTGCGGTTAATTCCTTCTTTAGCGGAATCTTGACTTCTACCTTTTTCGCTGGCGCTTTTTTAACAGCCGCTTTCTTAGCCGGAGCTGCCTTCTTTACTGGGGCAGACTTTTTAGCAACAGCTTTCTTAGCTGGAGCTGCCTTCTTGGCAGGTGCCTTCTTTTTAGGCGCGCGAGTAACCACAAATTGTCCTTTTGGATTGCTTTTTAAAGTTTTACAAACTCTTCGCTGTCTTTAGGGGTGTCGCCAGCGAGCGATTGCGATTGCGTAATTGTACTTGTCCGAGCCTTTCGACTCCAAAAATAAGGCAGGGGTTCCGCGAAAAGTCTCGACAAAATTAGTGGGTATGGCTTCCTTCAGCGTGTTCGATGGCATGTCGTAGGAGTTCGCCCATCGCATCTGATTCGACCAAAAAGCCATCGTGGCCAAAGGGCGAACTGAGCATTTCAAGCTTCGAACCGGGAGTTAGCTCGGCCAGCTCTTGCTGAAGACGTGGCGGAAAGAGGCGATCGGTATCAATTGAAACCACCATCACCGGCACTGTGATGGTTGAAAGCGCTGCCGCTACCCCACCTCGGTCGCGACCGATGTCATGGCTATTCATAGCCTCACCCAAAATAATGTAGGTATTGGCATCAAATCTCTGCGCCAATTTGTTGGCTTGGTGATCAAGATATGACTCGACTGCAAAGCGACCCGTATCATCTCCTTGCAACTCTCGACCAAAGCGCATATCCATCTCAATTTCGGTCCTAAAGGTAAGGTGCGCAATTTTTCTGGCAATTCCCATACCAACCTCTGGGCCATTCTTTTGTTGGTAATAGTCACCATTATTGAAATTTGGATCGCTTTTGATTGCATGAACTTGAATGGAAACAGATCCAATTTGATCACCAGTTGCTACCGCAGAACTGCCAATAGTGCAGATTCCGCCGATTCGCTCAGGATATTGAACTGCCCACTCCAAAGAGCGCATTCCGCCAAGTGAAGGTCCGCAAGCAAGTACATATTTCTTAATTCCAAGCGCCTCGCTGAAAGCAACTTCCGCGCTAACCATGTCGCGAATAGTTAATGATGGAAAACGAGAACCATAAAATTTTCCATCTGGTGCAATTGATGCCGGACCAGTTGATCCCTGACAGCCGCCAATTACATTAGGGCAAACTACAAAATATTTATCTGTATCTAGTGGTTTTCCAGGGCCAACTTGATTTGGCCACCAGCTTTCGACATCAGACCAGCCGGTCCAAGCATGATTTACTAAAATTGCATTATCTCTATTGGAATTTAATTCGCCCCAAGATTGATATGCAATGGTCACATCAGAAATTACCTCGCCTGATTCCAGAGCGATGTCACCAACTTTAATAAATTTACGATCACCTGGAGCTTCACCGTCTAGCCAAGCGCCAGTCACATTTGGAATTGGCAATTACTTACTCCTCGTCGCGCTTATCGAATGAAAAATTCAATCGATCTGGTCGTCACCCGGAGCACCCCGCCGCGGTGGAGGGTTGCCGTCCAGTTAGCCGGGGCTTTTACCTGGAACTCGTGACCTGCGCAGAGTTTATTACAAACGGCCAGCTTGTTGAACCCGGAGCAAGAACTCCTTGGTTTCCGCTGCTTTAGGCGATGTAAGCATTGATGCATCTCCTCTTTCAAGAATACGACCTTGGTGGAGGAAGCAGACTTGATCTGCAATCTGCTTTGCAAATCCCATTTCATGAGTGGCCATCACGATTGCCACACCATCATTTTTTAACTCCCGTACCGTTTCAAGAACTTCGTTTACAAGTACCGGATCAAGCGCTGAGGTAATTTCATCCAAAAGTAACAACTTAGGTTTTACCGCCATCGCCCTAATTATTGCTACGCGCTGTTGTTGTCCACCAGATAGACGGTCTGGATATTGATCAACTTTTTCTAACAAGCCAAATTTCTTAAGCAGGTCACGCGCTTCGCTTTCGGCTTGCTCTTTATTTATTCCATGTACCATCATCGGCGCCAAAGTAATATTTTCAAGTACCGTCTTATGCGGGAATAGGTTAAAAGATTGAAACACCATCCCGAGCTTTCTTCGTACGATATCAGCGTCAGTTTCAACTGCAGTTATATCTTGGCCGTCGAAGAAAATCTGACCATCATCAACTAGTTCAAGTAAGTTAATTGCACGAAGTAAAGTGGATTTTCCACTACCAGAAGCGCCAATTAGCGCAGTTACAGTTTTATCCGGTACTTCAAAGGAAATTGAATCAAGTACTACCAGATCATCAAAAGTCTTATGTAGCTTTTCGACGCGTAACAAACTCATGCTTGCCCCTGCGCATTCTGTGCGCTCAAACTCTTACGTAATGAGCGATCAGTAAAACGTGTCAAAGGAATAGTGATGCATAAAAATAGCACTGCCGCCGTTATATATGGGGTGTAATTAAATGAACGAGAAGTTTCAATTTGGGCAGCACGGACGGCGTCGGTGACACCTAAAATCGAAACTAAACCGGTATCTTTAATTAGAGCTACTAAATCATTTAACAAAGGCGGAGTGACTTTACGTAACGCTTGCGGCAAGACCACATGGCGCAAGGTCTGCCAATTATTTAATCCCAATGAGCGTGCTGCTGCTTTCTGTGACGGATGCACACTCAAAATTCCACTTCTGATTACCTCGGCTACATATGCAGAATAGGTAATTACAACTGCCAAGGTGCCGAGAATCAATACATTTGAAGTCAGGCCAGAAATTTGCAAAGCCGGGATTCCAAAACCGACTAATAAGATAACAAGAATCAAAGGAATAGATCTAAAGACATCCACGTATGCGGTGGCAAGAAATCTAATTGGCGCAAGTGCCGGGGATTTAGATGTTCGCACAAGAGCGATTGACAGTGCGATTGTTCCAACCAGGATTGAAGCAATAATGGTCAGGAAAATATTTGTAGTAAACCCGAGAATTACTTTAGGAAGTACTTCTACTCCATAGGCCCAATCAAAGAAGGTATCTCTTAATGTTTTAAATCCAGGCGATAGCACCACAATCAAAACTAAAGTGCCCAGCACTAGAAAACTAGATACTGCAGATATTGCTCGATTCTTGCGATTCTTTCGTCTCCTAGATTCTTGTCTTGCAATTTCCACTGAACTTGGTTGATGGGCTGCAGCTGGAAAAGCAGAAGAGGCGCCTGTTGCCAAGCGCCTCTTGCCTTTAAACATGTAGATACTTTAGAGGAAATTATGAAAGTACCGGTGCACCCGCAGTTGCTCCGAGCCACTTATCAGTGATTTCCTTTAGCGCACCACTATCAGTAATCGCCTTTACCGCACCGTTAACACAACCGGTGATTGGGCTGTCCTTCTTTAGCAGTAGTCCAAATCCAGCATCAGCCTCATCGCTACCTGCGATTTGGCCAACAATCAAACCATTTGGAACTTCAACAGCTGATAGATAGAAGCCAGTCGGTAGATCTACTACCAAGCCATCAATTTGCTTGTTCTTCAAAGCCGTGACACCTGCGGCATTATCATTGAAAACTTGAGCCTTTAGCTTCAAGATATTTTCAATGGCATCCAAAGATGTGGTTGCCACTGCTGCGCCAAGTTTTGCATTAGCTAAATCTGCAATTGATTTTGCAGTAGCAATCTTGCTCTCTTTGTAAGTAACGATTACTTGAGTTGACTTGTAGTAAGGATCTGAGAAATCAACCGCCTTCTTGCGATCCTCGGTAATTGAGAATTGCTGTAAGTTGAAATCAAAGTTCTTATCTCCTGGTGCGATTGCTGAGTCAAAGGTTGTGCGCACCCACTTAACAGCTTCGCCTTCATAGCCAAGTTCCTTGGCAACGGCTAGCGCTACTGCTGCCTCAAAGCCTTCTCCTGATTCTGGCTTGTCATCAATTACCCATGGATAGTAAGCAGGTTCGCCAGTTGCAATTGTTAATACTCCGTCAGTAACTGTTGTTAGCTTTCCTGGTTCGCATGAACTTGCTGCATCATCAGCATTCGAACCGCAAGCTGTCAAAACTACCGCCGCTAGCAATAGCGGAAGCACTTTTAATTTATTCATTGTGGGGCCTTTCGAGTTGAAATCGGGCAGAAAAACTTTTAGCGAAGATTAGCAACCCAAATGAAAAGAAGCCATATGCAAGTAATTTGCATATGGCTTCTGATGCCACATCTCTTTAATTTCCCTAAAGTTATCCGAAAATCGTGGCGGTCACTCGTGGGTGTAATTCCGAGCGTAGTTGAGCAAAACCTGAAGGTGGCCAACCGCTACTAAATACTCTTCTAAGCAACCTGGCCAACGAGTACTCGGGGTCATCTTCGATGGCGCGATCTAGAGCTCTATGTGCAAGTGCTCCTTCACCATTTTCATAAGCGATACTTGCAAAAACTGAAGCCACTGGTGCCACAAATTTAGGTGGGGCAATTCTCAATAAATCTCGCCACATCGACCAATAGGAATTTATGGTCTGATCGGTGTGACAACCCAATGCAAAATCTCTAACTTGAATATCACTTAATCGGCCCAAAACTCTTGCCATTAAATCATAATCTTTACAGAACCCATTTTGGCTATAAAAGTCTGCTAATAAAAGGATTGATTCTGCCCCATCTCTTTGTAGTTCATTTAAATTATTTGCATCTGGATCCACCCTAAAACCGACTACTTGGGCGTTCCAGTTGAGGTCTTTCGCCAAAATCGTTGCAGAGATTGAATGAGTCAGCCCTTCAGAATCAGAAAATGGCAATACTTTTCCGCTAGCAACTTGCTCGGCTGCGATTCGAGAATTAACAAATTCTTCAATCTGATTTCCTTCGGGAGGGCAACATTTATCGTCGCTGCAAAGTAGTGAGCGCCAGTGATTATTTCGCACCAACATCAACTCCCTGATTGGAATATCAAGTGATGCCACGGCATCAGCAACATTATGCAAAACTTCTGGCCCGGCAAGACTATCTGCCGGTTCGTAAGCCACAATCAAAGCACCTTCTGAGTTATCTCTCTTTAAGTGCGAGGCGAGTAATTGATATGAACCTTCCGGTGGATTTTTTGGGAAATCTATCCGCATCGCCATCTCAAGCGAATCGGATTTAACAGATATCAAAACTAAGGAATCTGTTGGATGGTAGCCAATTAAGAATGGCACCGCAGCAAGTAAATCATGTGGTGTTTTAACAGTTGTCATAGTGAGCAATCGTGGTATTTATTGGTGACAAGCGTTTTTACTTACCCACAAACTTGGTGCTAGCGCCTACTACTTTTATATCTACTGCAGTGATCTGCTTTATTTTTCCTGGAATCGGCAGCTCTACCCCGTCCACAGTGAAACTACCTTCCCAATACGATTTAACTAAAACGGTGTATGTGCCTGGCACAGAATAAGAATGTGTAATTTCAGTAGCTGGATATGGCTTACCAACTTTATCTGTAACCAAAATTGAGCCATCACCAAAAGACCAGACGGATTTAGGAGTTAAGTTAACACTGACTTTCTCGCCTAGAACTCGATAATCTTTATTGAAATATGTTGGCAGATCGGTCCAGAAAATAACTGGTAATTTGGGTAATACTTTTCCATTTGGCTGGTACGCAACTTGCAAAGTAGGCAATGATTCTAAAATCTTATCGGCCAATGATTTAGTTGTGGACTTTGGCCTTGGTGTGTAGGTACGTGGTTTATAGGTGTATTTGCGAGTGGCTGTAGGTTTTGGCTTGGGCGCCACAGTTGTTGCAATTCTGGGAGTTGCAGTGGCAGTTGCGCCATTTCGCTTTCCTTCTATAACCAATCGGCCATTTTCGGTATAGACGTTAATGCAAACTTTGGTAGTGCATTCGGCATTGGCAGTAGCAATTGTCATAAAACTAAAAATTGCGCTGAAGATAATTATGAAATTCATGTATTTACGCATGCCGCTAAGTTAGAGATTTATATGTACGGGCGTATTTCACTTTCCACAGATATCTTTCTCCTATGGCGGCGAGAGATGGCGATGGTTGGATTCAATGTCGCTGCGGCGGAAAACATTGGGGCGTAAATGGCGCTGCTGGATTGCTTCTAATTCGCGAAGGTAAAGTGATGATGCAACATCGCGCACCGTGGGTTCATAATGGCGATACCTGGGGGCTACCAGGCGGTGCTCGCGATTCTCATGAAAGTATTAAAGAAGCAGCTATCCGTGAAAGCGTTGAAGAGACGGGCATCAACCCCGAACATGTCGAAGTCCTAGCACTTTTCTCTGATGATCACACCGATTGGCGATATGACACCGTGATTGCGCGAGCAAATATTGATTTAAAGACTGAGCAATGGAATACCGAAACTCATGACATCGGTTGGTTTGAAATTAATGAAATAGCTGCATTGGAGCTACACCCCAGCTTTGCAAAAACTTGGCCTACTTTGAAGGATCTAGTGCAGCAGCTAATCGCTTCAGACTCTCTCTGACAACCTCTCCATCATTGGTTCGCCAAAGTGGCGGCATCGAATTTAGCAATACACTTCCGTAGCGTTTAGTAACAATTCGTGAATCCAAGATTGCTACTACTCCTCGATCTTCGACACTTCGAATTAACCGGCCGGCTCCTTGTGCAAGTAATAGCGCGGCACGTGGCAGTGAAACACTCATAAAGCCACTTCCTCCTGCCGCATCCACTTCAGCACTTCGCGCAGACATCACCGGATCATCTGGTCGTGGAAATGGAATTCGATCGATTGCCACCAAGGTGCAAGATGCGCCAGGCACATCTACACCTTGCCAAAGCGTCATAGTTCCAAGCAGAACTGAGGTTTCATCGCTGGCAAATTTCTCAACTAATGGTGCAACTGCATCTCCGCGCTTTTGAGTAATAATTCGAATTGGTCGCTCTGCCAATACTTTACGAAGATGGATATCTGCAGCTTCTACTGCACGCCATGAACTAAATAGCGCCAAAGTTCGACCACCTGCGGCATCAATTAATTCACCTAAATGTTCTAATACTTCAGGTGCGATTCCATCGCGACCTGGTTCTGGTAAATTCTTCGGCAGATAAAGCATTCCTTGTTGGGCAAAATCAAAGGGTGAACCAACATCTAACATCTGCACGTTTGATGGATCAATCATTCCCTCTTCTGGCTCAACGTCCTCATCGCTGCCGACTAGGAAACCAATTTGTTTCGCCATGGAATCAAAACCTCGACCAACAGTTAAAGTCGCACTCGTTGCAATCACTGGTGTTTGGCGAAGCATGTTCTGACGCAATACATCAGATACCGAAAGTGGCGCCAAATACTGGGTTTTGAAAGTTGGCTCATACCAAAGCACCTGACCGCCTTTGCCCTTGAGCAATTTCTGTGCGGTCACGTTTACTTCATTTACTGCACCTTTTACACGTGCACGTTCTGCTAATTCAGTGGTATCGATAATGTCATCATCTGCCTGCAAGAATTTAACAATTGCATCAGCAGTTTCGCGGACTCTTCGAACCGCTTTCTCTAACTCTTCAGGAAGCACATCTAACTTGCGATTTATTTCTGTATCGCCACGCATTATTTCGCCATAACCATCCATAGCATCTGCAAAATCATCTGAGGCGTGCGTAAAGGAATCGACCATCTTATTTGGCAGTGCCTTGTATTTGCGGGCCATTGCTGCGGCTCTAGAAACTCTTGGCGCAGTGAGTTCTTCAGTGACTGCTTGAGTAGTGCGATCCATAAATTCGTGCGCTTCATCGAGAATAACGATGTCCCGCTCTGGAAGAATTGGATGCGATTCCACAACTTCCAGGGCAAGCAGAGTGTGGTTTGAGACAACTATGTCGGAATTGATCGCCTTAGCTTTGGCGTTGGCGGCAAAACATTTTGCACCGAAATTACAAACATCTGCACCAACACATTCGCGACCACTTACTGAACTTGCCGCCCAAACACGTCGATCAACTTCGGGCGCTTCATCGCGATCCCCGCTTACGCCAGGTGTTTCCGCCCAGGCTCTTAAACGCTTGGCATCTTTCTCTAACGAAGATACTTCAAGAAGCAGTTCGCCATCTGGGTCTGGTTCGTCAGAATTTAACTTCTGTAGACAGATGTAATTGCCAACTCCTTTATAAATACCATAGGAGATGTCTCGCCCTAGCTCTTTTTCTAAAGCCGGAACTATTTTTGGTAAATCTCTTTCGACCAATTGTCGTTGTAGAGCAAGAGTTGCAGTGGCGATTAAAGTTTTCTTTCCGCTGACTATCGCGGGTACCAAATAAGCTAGAGATTTGCCGGTGCCCGTTCCGGCTTGGACCATTAAATGGCGTTGATCAATTAATGCATTGGCAACCGCTTCAGCCATTTCAATCTGGCCGGTTCGGGCTTTGCCATCGATAGCAGCAACTGCCACCTCTAGGGCTTTTCGAACCTGCGCTAAATCCATATGCAAAATCCTATCGATTTCGGGAATAGTTGAAATTTCAACTATGTTGTAAAGTATGTGACTATGGAACGGATGCCAGCGCTATACATCGGACACGGAGCACCGATGTTATTAGATGATCCTCTTTGGAGTTCGCAGCTGCGTGGGGTGGCTGCGAATTTACCAAAGCCAAAGGCAATTCTGATTGTCTCTGCTCACTGGGAATCCGAACCGGTCACTCTATCTTCCCCGGAAGCTGCGGTTCCGCTTGTTTATGACTTTGGTGGATTTGATCCTAAGTACTACCAAATGAAATACGAAACACCGGATGCAACGCAGTTAGCTAACTTGGTTACAAAGTTGATGCCCGATACGGAGAGCGTGCATCAATCTAATCGCGGCTTGGATCACGGCGCCTGGGTACCTCTAAAAGTGATGTACCCAGATGCCGATATTCCAGTACTTCAGATGTCGATGCCGACTACAAATCCAGAAGGGCTAATAAAGCTTGGTAAGCGTTTGCAATCGCTACGTGATCAAGGAGTTTTAATTATCGGTTCTGGTTTCATGACACATGGTTTGCCTTTCTTACGCGATTGGCGCATCGATGCCAACGCCCCAGGTTGGTCTTCTGATTTTGATATTTGGGCCGCCGAATCTTTAGCAAATGGCGATATTGAATCCCTAATGAAATTTAAAGAAGTTGCACCTGGTATGCCATATGCACACCCAACGGTCGAACATTTCATTCCGCTTTTTATTACCTTAGGTGCCGCCAGCGATTCAGAAGCGACACCAAAGACTTTAATTGATGGCTACTTTATGGGTTTGGCCAAGCGCTCAATTCTTGTTGCATAAATTATTAATTTAAACTTGAGCAGTAACGATTTTTAGATTTCTTCGCTGCATCTTTAGCTTCTCCATATATAAATGCAGGAGCTCCAGTTCTTGGATTAATTAAGGCTGGTTTAAATACATATTTAACTACTTCTCCGGTTGGCGAAATTGAAAGGATGCCAATGCCACTTTGCAGGCCACCACTACTTGAAGCATGAAAGATTAAATTTCCTAGTGAATAATCTATTAATTTTCCATCCTTTAAAACATAAGGCTGCTGACGATGAGGATGGCTTCCAATTACTGCAGTTGCGCCCCAGGCTAGCCATTGATTTGCATCGCGCACATCGCTCTTTTGCGGACAGTGCTTGGCCTCTACGCCCCAATGTGCATAGACAATAACTGCATCTGCTCTGCGGGCTGCGGCTTTAATGGCTAATTCGATCACTGTGGGATCCCAACCATTGGTAGTTCCCGGGCTCTCTGCTGTGGCAACGGTTTCGACGCCGCTGTTGATTTTGGCAATTCCTAAAAATGCAATTTTGGTGCCGCGTACATTAACTACTTTGGCAGTCCAAGCATCGCGGCCATTGGTGCCGCCACCAATTACTGTTAACTCTCGCTCTTCTAATTTCTTTAAGGTCTCAATAAATCCTGGACGCAAATAATCACCAGCATGATTATTTCCAATATTTACGATATCTATACCTTCGGTTTTCATCCAATCTAGCAAATATGGATTGCTGTTGAAATAGAACTCCTTATCTTGATGTTCGGTACTTGTCGTAACAGCGCTCTCTAAATTAATAACCGAGATATCGGCTGATTTAATTGCTTTGGAGATATTCTTAAAAGGATTGCCGCCGTTATTTAGATAGTTTGAGATTTGATCTACGCCATGTACATCTCCGCCAAATGCGATAGTGATGTTCTGGATTTTTTTAGGAGCGGGCTGATTCTGAGCGCATGCACTTAATGAAAAGGTTAGGAGCAGGAGCATCGCCAACTTCTTCACGGACAATATTCTAGACATGAAAATAGGGTCCCAATTTCTTGGAACCCTATTTTCAATTTAGTTGATTATCAGCTGCAACCAGAAGTTGATCCGCAACCTTCACAGACGTAGCAAGCGCCAGATTGACGCATCTTTACGCCGCAAGTCATACAAAGCGGAGCATCTGATTTGATACCTGAAATCTTCTCAAGTAATTCAGTTGAAGAACCAATCGATGCAGAATCAGTGGCTGGTGCTGCTTCAATTTTGATTGCTACTGGCTTTGGAGTAACAACTGGAGCTACTGGCGCAACCGGTGTTGTTACCTGGACACCAACCTGGACTCCTTGTGCAAGTGATTCGGTATCAACTGCATCTGGTGTGTATTCACCGGTCTCAAGTGCGCGAGCGCGCTCTGATGCGGTGTAAAGACCCATTGCGGCACGATCTTCAAATGGTAGGTAATCAAGTGCCAGACGACGGAAGATGTAGTCAAGCATTGATTGCGCCATACGAACATCAGCATCATCGGTCATGCCTGCTGGTTCGAATCGTAGGTTCATGAACTTCTCTACGAAGGTCTCTAGCGGAACTCCATATTGAAGACCGATTGAGACTGCGATTGAGAATGCATCCATTACACCTGCAAGAGTTGAACCTTGCTTGCCAAGCTTTAGGAATACTTCACCGAGAGTGCCATCGTTATAAGCACCTGCAGTCATGTAACCCTCTGCCCCACCGACATTAAATGAAGTGGTACGTGATGGTCGTGACTTTGGAAGGCGCTTACGAACTGGAGTTGCAGTTGCTTCTACAGTTGCAGTTGCTTCCTTCTTCTCTGCCTTGCCATCAGATAGTGGCTGACCAACTTTGCAATTATCGCGATAGATAGCGATTGCCTTTAGGCCAAGCTTCCAACCTTCGTAGTAAACCTCTTCTACCTGTTCGATGGTTGCATCTTCAGGAAGGTTAACGGTCTTTGAGATCGCACCAGATAGGAATGGCTGGCAAGCTGCCATCATTCGAACGTGGCCCATTGGCGCAATTGAACGCTTTCCAAGTGCGCAATCGAAGATGTCGTAGTGCTCTAGTTTTAAGCCAGGCGCATCGATTACGTGGCCATTAGCCGCGATGTATTCAACAATCGCTTCGATAGTCTCTTCGTTGTAGCCAAGTTTGCGTAGCGCTAATGGGACGGTCTGGTTAACGATCTGCATTGAACCGCCACCAACAAGCTTCTTGAACTTAACTAGTGAGAAATCTGGTTCGATGCCAGTGGTATCGCAATCCATCATCAAACCGATAGTTCCGGTTGGAGCAAGCACAGAGATCTGTGCGTTACGCCAGCCATTCTTATCGCCGATGCTCAAGCAATCATCCCAAGCCTTATTAGCTGCTGCCCATACATCTGCATCCATTGTTGCAAATGATTTTGCAGCAGATGATGCTGATGCGTGCTTACGCATTACGCGAGCATGTGGTTGTGCATTACGTGCAAAGCCATCGTAAGCACCAACAATGCCTGCAAGTTCTGCAGAGCGCTTGTAGGTAATACCTGACATCAAAGAGGTAATCGCACCAGCTAGGGCACGGCCACCTTCTGAATCGTATGCAAGGCCAGAAGCCATAAGTAGCGCACCAAGGTTTGCATAACCAATACCTAGCTGACGGTAACGCTTTGTGGTGTCACCAATTGCTTCAGTTGGGAAATCAGCGAAGCAGATTGAGATATCCATTGCAGTAATAATCATCTCTGCTGCTTTTGCAAAGGTACGTGAATCAAATGAACCATCTTGCTTTAAGAACTTCATCAAGTTAAGTGAAGCTAAGTTGCAAGAAGAGTTATCTAATGACATGTATTCAGAGCATGGGTTTGATGCATTGATGCGACCGGTCTCTGGATTTGTATGCCAATCATTAATTGTGGTGTCGTACTGAATTCCTGGATCAGCGCATGCCCATGCAGCTTCTGCCATCTTGCGGAATAGTTGACGAGCATCAATCTCTTCAATTACTTCTCCGGTAGCGCGCGCCTTAAGACCGAACTTCTCGCCCTTTTCGTATGCGTGCATGAAATCATCTGAAACGCGAACTGAGTTATTTGCGTTCTGGTATTGAACAGAGATGATGTCCTTGCCACCTAGATCCATATCGAAACCAGCATCGCGAAGTGCGCGAATCTTGTCCTCTTCACGGACCTTGGTCTCAATGAACTCTTCGATATCTGGATGATCTACATCTAAAACAACCATCTTTGCCGCACGACGTGTTGCGCCACCTGACTTAATGGTTCCGGCAGAAGCATCAGCACCACGCATAAATGAAACTGGGCCAGATGCGGTTCCGCCTGATTTTAGAAGCTCTTTTGAAGAGCGAATGCGTGAAAGGTTTAGACCAGCACCAGATCCACCTTTGAAAATCATTCCCTCTTCGCGGTACCAGTTAAGGATTGAATCCATGGTGTCATCTACAGACAAGATAAAGCATGCGCTTACCTGCTGTGGTTGGTTGGTACCAAC